>Ga0206961_1019_pt1 | contig 43399 bp, 38 predicted proteins | sample Alteio_BWOrgHeat_30_FD_153238 | JGI IMG/M metagenome (GOLD analysis project Ga0206961, IMG submission 153238) | Enriched cells from forest soil in Barre Woods Harvard Forest LTER site, Petersham, Massachusetts, United States -... | ecosystem: Environmental > Terrestrial > Soil > Temperate forest >...
TGCATCACCGGTTTCTGTAACGCCGATTTTACCCAGATACCAGTCCGGATCGATATTGAAATTACGCCATTGAATCATGTCCAGACCTGTAGTAGATATCAGGACACGTAAGGCCTGGTATTCCTCCTCACTGTCTGTCATTCCGGGGAAAACAAAATAATTAATAGAAGTCCAGCCCCCGGCCGCTTTTACCACACGAAGACTTTCTACGATGTCCTCAAAGATGTAATTGTTGGGCCTGTAGTAAACCTCGTAAATATGTTTGCGGGCGGAATTCATACTTACCCGTATTGAGTTCAGGCCTGCTTCAACCAAAGCACTGACGGATGCTGGTTTCGATCCGTTCGTATTGATGTTGATGCTGCCTCAGTTTGTATGTTTTCTGATTTCAATAATGGCCTCCCGAATGGTTTCCCACATTAACAGCGGTTCGCCTTCGCAGCCCTGACCAAAACTCACTATCGGGTACGGTGCGGATTGCAGATGCGGAACGGTAAATTCTACAATTTCAGCAGCCCTCGGCCGAAAGCTGAGCCGGTCCTGTGTGGAATGTATGGTTTCCTCCTGTGGCTGAAATGAAATGCATCCAATGCAGTTTGCGTTACAGGCAGGCGATACCGGTACCGGACATTCCCATCTGCCCAGAGAAAGATTTCTTGCTGCCGGGCAATGATACGTGTTACAGCAATTCTCCATCAGATGTTTTACGAGACGATTGTGTGGGTACGCAGCAAGCAAATTCTCAGCGCCACTTTTTATATCCGAAGCATCATATCCGCTGGCTTCCTGTCGGATGTCCTGTTCTATCCGAATGGCAGGTACATAAAACTGGTCGTTGAACCAACCGGCAGCCGTGTAGCAAAACAAAGGGAGGGTAGGTGCATCTGACCCGGTTTCATAAGCTGCCAGATAAAGTCCGGTGTGCGCAGGTGGAATGAAGGCTGCAACAGCCCAGCCTTTCTCACAAAGCCGCATGTTGCCTGTCTTTACATCTATGCCGATTCCTCTTCTGCCGGGCAGTTCATACAAAGATCCACCTTCCGGAAGTAATATCCATTCTCCTGCATCGACGGGTAACGCATCCCAACCGCTGCGTCCGCAGGCATACAGTTCGGTATCTTCGTAAATATTTCCTTCTCCGTCGGAGTATAAAATGAAAGGCGACATCAGCGCAAATTTACGAGTTTACTGCGGCAGTAGTCGTTAAATTCATCTTCATTGGCATCCGGCTCATCATCGTCCAGCACTTCTTTTTGAATCAGTGTATTATTTTTAAAGTCGAGCGTCAGTAAACCGTCTTTCAAAATGACAGAAACGAATGAATTCCAGGGGAATTTCTTTTTGAATAGCGTATTGAGTATCACGCCTTCGGAATAAAACCCGATTTCAAGTGGGTATTTTGCCTGCGCCTCCAATAAAGCAAATATGAAAAATAGCAGTGCAAGCCACTGCAGGAAGGGCATGCCGATCCAAAACAGGCCACCGGCAAACAGCCAGTTTCTGAATTGCATTTCCTTTTTTTTGCGATACTGCACCCAGTTAATTACGAGTCCGGCCATGATGGTAAGGATGGCGAAACAGAGAAATAAATTTGCACCGTACCGGATTTGGGCAGAGCTGAATGCAAATACAGAGAAGATCAAAAGGAGCAGACTGACCAGATCGGTTTTATTTGCGTTTTCCCTTTTCAGGATAACTACATAGTCGTAGTGCATTCCGGTTCTTTGTGTACAGATGCCAATGGGTTTGCAGCAACCAGCATATTGCAAAGCTTCCATAAAATGCGTGAACCTACATTCGCATCGTAATTACTTTCACCGATGGCAATTTCATCCAGATCCATGCCGATGAATTTGCGCCCGCTTTCCACAATTTTTTTAATGAGATAAATGATCTGTTCAATTTCAAATCCTCCGCTGACTGGCGTACCGGTATGTGGGCATAATTTGGGATCCAGTCCGTCTATATCAAAACTAACATAAACACAGGCGGGAAGTTGTTGTACAATATCATCAACAATCGATCGCCAGGTAATGCCTTCAAATAATTTCTCTTTGATGTCCTTATCAAAATAGGTAACTACGCGTTGCTTACTGTTTTGTATGTAAATGAATTCTTCCTCGCTGTAATCCCGGACACCCAACTGAACCAGTTTAATGATTTCCGGAATATCTCGTAGCGCGTTGAACATAATACCCGCATGGCTGAAATCAAAGTTTTCATATGATTTGCGCAAATCACAATGTGCATCGATTTGAAGTATACCGAAATCGCCGTGTTTTTCTGCAATGGCTTTCAGATAGCCCAGCGGAACGCTGTGATCACCACCCAGCAATACAACCAGTTTGTCTTCTTTTAACAGGCTGCTGGTTTGCTCATACACCCACTTGTTCATATTGGCGCTGCCCTCATTGATTTCCTTCAAAGACTTGCACATGAAAGTGTTTTTCTCAACATCTTCTCCCTTGGAAATATAGTTGATGTAGAGTTCAGCTTCCTTCCGCAGGTAGTCGCTCTTCATCAGGACTTTGCGATCGGGGTGCCTCATAAAAATGCCCTGCTTCCAGGCATTGCCGGATTCTTCGTCGAACACATCCACCTGCATGGACGCGTTGAAAATATGTTCGGCCGCGCGCGAAGTTCCTGAGCCGGAACTTACGGTTACTTCCCATGGCACGGGTAAAATAATTAACCGGGCATCTTCTTCCATGAAGGGGAGGCCAAAAATGGTATTTTTTGGATTACTTGCGATGTTCGAATCGAAGTGTGTTAAATCGGTCATAGTTTGCTGTCTAGACTTTGAACAGCGTGAAGGTACAGCGCGGAGGTGTACCAGCAAAAGTTTATGCGTCTCCGGGCCCAAAGCCTAAAGTCTTAAGCATAAAACTGAATTGGAAAATTTGAAAATTTAAGAATGTATTATGTTTTGATACTGATATGGTTTGGCTTTAGTTTTAGGCTTTCAACTTTAGGCTTTGGGCTTTTAAAATTTATTCGGGAAATGGCTTTTTGGGAATAACTTTGCCTTCCATGAAGCGAACACATATCATTCTCCTGGTTTTTATCGCCCTCTGTATTGGATTGCTGGTAAGTTTTATGGGGAATTTATCTACCTATGCAAACAATTGCTTCGGCCCGTCAGAAAGATGGGAAAAAAGTAACCATTATTGCGAAGCTCGACAACAGCATGCCGATGGAATATGATGCCATCAGGGATCCAAACTACTTCAGCTTTTACATTGTGGATACAATGGGATATAAGGCGAAGGTTGTTTACCATTATGGAAAACCTTACGATATGGAAAAAGCAGAACGCATTGTTCTGAAAGGAAAAATGAATGGAGACGTTTTCGAAATTGCTCAAAAAGACGGGATCCTTATCAAATGTCCGTCTAAATACAAGGACGATCCCGAATCGGCGAAAAAAAGTCTAAGTAAAACCCAGGATTAATTATGGAGTATGTAGGTGAACATCTGATGCCGGGCAAGCTGGGTCAGTTCTTTGTGGTACTCTCTTTTGCATGCTCTCTGGTTGCCGCGATTTCATATTTTAAATCATCCGTTTCAAAAACTCCCGAAGATTCGTTTTCCTGGAAACAAATGGCCCGATTTTCTTTTCTGCTGAATACCATTTCCGTATTCATCGTATTTGCTACCATTTTTTATATTATTCATCAGCATTATTTCGAATATAATTTTGCCTGGGAACATTCGAGCAGAAACCTGGATCCCAAGTATATGCTTAGTTGCATCTGGGAGGCACAGGAAGGAAGTTTTTTGTTGTGGATGATGTGGAACGGCATACTGGGAATCGTTCTGATGCTACGTGTAAAAAAATGGGAGGCACCGATGCTGACCATTATCAGTTTTGCCCAGTTTTGTCTGACAACGATGATCCTGGGGGTTTATGTTTTTTCTTTCCAGGTTGGGCACAGCCCGTTCATGCTGGTCAGACAACTATTCCAGGAGGCGCCGATTTTTCAGCGCGCAGATTATCTATCCATTCCCCAGATGCAGGATGGCCAGAGTCTGAATGCATTATTGCAGAACTACTGGATGGTGATACATCCTCCCATTTTATTTCTCGGATTTTCATCTACACTGATCCCATTCGCCTTTGCTGTTTCCGGACTCTGGAAAAAAGAATATGGATCCTGGACAAAAACAGCGCTGCCCTGGACGCTTTTCAGTTGTTGCGTACTGGGAACCGGCATTATGATGGGAGCTGCCTGGGCTTATGAATCTCTTACATTCGGTGGTTACTGGGCATGGGATCCGGTCGAAAATGCCTCCCTCGTACCCTGGCTGGTGCTCGTAGCCGGGTTGCACACGCAGGTGGTCTACAATGCAACGGGTCATTCTCTTCGCACAACGTATCTTTTTTTAATACTCGGGTTCAGCCTCATTCTCTATTCCACGTTTCTTACCAGAAGTGGCATATTGGGAGATACATCTGTACATGCATTTGTAGGTTCCGGACTGGACCTTCAATTGATATTGTTCATCGCCGTTTTTCTTATCCCGGCGCTTATTTTATATTTCACACGATACAGTCGTATTCCACATGTAGTAAAAGAGGAAAACACCTGGTCAAGGGAATTCTGGATGTTCATCGGTTCACTCGTGATTTTTTTATCGGCTGTATTTATTATGATTGCCACTTCTCTTCCGGTTCTCAACGATCTGTTCAAAACTAAATGGTCTACGGGAGACGATCCAAAATTTGCTTACAACCGCATAGAAATATTCATTGCAATTATTCTCGGACTACTCACCGCCATGGTTCAGTATCTGAAATATAAAAACAGTACTCCGGTTCAGGTAATAAAAAAGCTGTTTCCGGCCACCCTGGTAGCGCTGATTGTATCCATATTTATCAGCATATGGGGGAACATACAATATATTCAGTATGGTACCGGCTTTCAGGCAGCCATTCATCTGGCCTTGTTTGCCGGTATTTATTCCGTCGTTGCCAACGCGGGATATATTTTCACTTCCATGAAAGGAAAATTTAAGATGGCCGGCGCCTCCGTCGCCCATGCGGGTTTTGGTTTACTGCTGGTAGGTATCCTGATCTCCTCTGCCAAAAAAGAAGTGCTTTCACATAATACCACCGGCATCAACCTGCCGTTTGATCCAAAAACAAAAGAAGATCCGCTGGAGAACCTGACGCTGCTTAAAAATGTAAAAACAGATATGGGTAAATATTATGCTACCTATCTCAGTAATGATTCCGTGAATAAGGCAGGAAATATTATTTATTTCAAGGTAAACTTTCAGGATAAAAAAACGGGTGAATCCTTTAACCTCTGGCCCAATCTGATTAAAAATACCAAGGGGGTTGAAAATTTTTCAAACAATCCGGATAAGCAACACTATCTCGATCGCGATATTTTTACTTATATCAGCTATGCCAATATCCTCGATAAGCAGAGAGATACTTCAGGATTTAAAACCTTTCCGGTTGCCCTGCACGATACGATTTTTTATTCCAAGGGTATTATCATTCTGGATACGGTGCTGGTAAATCCATCCAACGATAAATATCATTTCACTGCCACTGATACTGCCCTGCTGGCCCAAATACGGGTGATCACACGGGACAGTCAGCAGTATACCATGGCTCCTTTGCTGTATGTGAAAGACAATATGATTTTCAGGGTTGCTGACACCCTGTTTGCCCAAAATCTGGCCATACAGCTGGGGTCGGTTATGAATAATAAAAAGATACAGTTGCTGACAAAAGAGTCTTCCGACATGGTACCTTTTGTATCACTAAAAGTTTATATGTTTCCACAAATCAACCTGGTCTGGATCGGAGTAATTATTATGATGACCGGCTTTGTAATGAGCATCGTACACCGGCGAAGAAATTTACTGAAAAACCAGCCGCAGGCACTGTCTTAGGCGTTTTGAGCTCCTTGGGGAAACGCCGGATTTGTGTTAACTTTAAGTCTCAAATGCCCCTTTTCCGTTTATTATACAGCTACTTTCTTTTACCGTTTATTTTTGTAATAACGGCGCAATCGGTATTTGCCCAGCATCAGAAAAGCACAAAACTTACCGAACAGCAAACGGACTCAATTAAAAAACAGGCGGCACTTCAGGAATTTAACAGCCGATTCAGTAAAAATGATACCATCTGGAGCCAGGTAATCATTTACAACGGCGATACCATACCCGCGAAAACGCTTGTAATGGTTTATGTGGATAAAGCGATGTCGCATGCCATGCGCAGACGAATAGAAGCAATGACCAGGCTGAGGAATGCGGTTTATGTAACTTATCCTTATGCAAGAAAAGCCGGGATGATTCTGAATGACATGAATTCCCAATTGGCTAAGATGAATTCGGAGTCCGAAAAGAAAGATTATATCAAGGGCAAGGAAAAAGAACTAAAAAAAGAGTTTACGGACCCCATGGAAAAACTTTCCGTTTATCAGGGACAAATTCTAATGAAACTGATTAACCGGCAAACGGGCAATAATTGTTACGAAATAATTAAAGAATACAGGGGTGGATTTTCTGCGAGAATATGGCAGACGGTTGCTTTCTTTTTCGGCAGCAGTCTCAAGCAGTCGTATGATGCCCAGGGCGACGATCATAACATTGAGGTGATTGTGCAGGAGGTGGAGAGGATGTATCGGGGGTAGATATTAATGTGGCAAATTTGTAATTGTAGAAAATTATAAATTTGGGAGTTAAATGATTAATGATAATTGAAAATATTATTTGAAGTATATTTTTAAAATATCATTCGTGCGTACGTTTCTGAAAAAGGCTCGTACTTGCTGTTTGCAGTGTCGGTTTCACATTGTAATTCCTCATTCAACTTTCACATTTTTCATTTTCTACAATTACAAATTCACCACACTATAAAGTTTGAATCTTGCCAATGATCCCGGTGGTAGAAAATCCGGGAACAATCGGATTGATTACCACCCGTCCGCCAGCAGCCATTACTTCTTTGGCACCCACAATTTGTTCGATGGTATAATCTCCTCCTTTTACAAGCACATCGGGTTGCACGCTTAAAATCAGATTGAGCGGTGTATCTTCTTCAAAAATCACCACGGCGTCTACCATGGCGAGAGATGCCAGCATGAGGGCGCGTGCGTTTTCATCCATTACCGGTCTGCCGGCACCTTTTAAACGCCTGGCAGAAACATCCGCATTTACACCTACAACAAGAATGTCGGCTTCGCGGGCCGCATCTGAAAGGGAAGCAATATGACCCGGATGCAATATGTCAAAACATCCGTTTGTAAAAGAGATTTTTTTACTGATCATTTTCCAGCGGTTTACCTGAAAAACAATTTCTTTTGAAGAGAATATTTTATGCTGGATAAACTGGGGATATTTCATCCGTATTCATTTTTTTACGATTGACCCTGGGCAGCAGGATAAAACTAATGACGCCGAAAATTACAAAACATAAAAATTGTCCAAACCACAGCAGCCATCCAAGGGCCTGGCCGTAAGGTTCTTTTGGAATATGATAAAGGGCCACGGTTTCCATGACCAGAAATGCGTAGGCACCAATGCCTCCGGGTGAAACGATCATTCCCACACTGCCCATCACCAAAACCGTCAGGGCATCTGCCAGCGTCAGCCGGCTGGTTTCATCTATGGCGAAAAATCCGCACCAGGTGCTCAGCAGATACATGGCCCAGATACCAAATGTGTAAAAGAAAAACAGTGGCTTGTTTTTTAAAGCGCGTACGCTGATCAGTCCATGCCATACGCCCGCGAGAATATCTTTTATTTTCTGCACGATGTTGATGTGACCGAAGCGATTGAAAATGATTTTTAATATGATCAGGAAAAGGCATAATCCGGCGGCGTATATAATGATTTTCCGGTAAGCAGTTTCACCGTTTTTATTTTGAAAAGCAGGGTATACATAGTCGTGCAGAAGAGAAGAGATGATATCGAATTGAAAAACAAACGCGAGACCGAAAGTTATCATCAGGCAGATCACATCAAATGCTCTTTCAGCAACAATGGTACCCACCAGTTTCTGAGCAGGAATTTTTTCGTATCGCGCGAGGATGGTACATTTTACCACTTCCCCCAGCCGGGGTGCGCCAAGATTTACAAAATAACCAATCATGACGGCAAAAAAAGCATTCAAACGGGAAGGACGATAACCCATCGGTTCCATGAGTTGCCTCCATCGAAGCGCGCGTAGCCAATGTGCAATGAGCAGCAAACTGAAAACCGGAATGAGTAACCAGTAATGGGCCCGGTCCATGGCCTTTTTAAGTTGTTCCCATTTTTCGTGATCCAGTCCGCGTACACTAAGCCAGACAAAAAATACCGCCAGAGCTGCAAAAAAACCATATTGAAGAGTCGCTAATAAAGTCTTCTTCATAGAGGCAGGTAATATACAATATTAAAGGGAGCCTGCAAGCCGGCGGAATGCGTTCCCAAACGCACAGCCTACAGTTTATTTCCTTCTTTTGGAAACACAATCCAGGGTTTGAATTTTTTCGCTGCTTCAAATTCCATATGTGCGTATGAAATCACAATCACTACATCGCCCACGGCCCCGCTTCTTGCTGCAGGCCCATTCAGACAGCAGATACCTGATCCTCTTTTGCCGGTGATCATATAGGTTTCTATTCGGGTTCCGTTGTTAACGTTTACCACCTGCACTTTTTCATTCGCGATCAGATTTGCAGCATCCATGAGATCTTCATCCAGAGTAAGACTGCCGATATAATTCAGGTTGGCTTCAGTAATCGATACCCGGTGAACCTTTGACTTTAATACTTCGATTTCCATCGGTTTTTCTAGATTTGAGCCGCAAAATTAAACTAATTGAGCAGCAAATTATCTATCAGCCTCACTTCTCCCTGAAAAGCTGCAATCAGGGCAACCGCTTTTTCCTTTCCGTCCCAGTTTTCTATGGGTTGCAGGTCGCTGACCCTGGCAATGGAGATATAGTCCGTTTTAAAATGAGCAGCTTCCAGTTTTTCTGCGGCCCGTTTTAATACGATATCCTTTTTGCCGGAAGCAAAGCCTGCATGAATATCGCTGAGCACCTGGAAAATGACAACCGCATTTCGTCTCTGGTCAGCCGTTAACCTTCGGTTTCTGCTGCTTTGTGCCAGACCATCGGATTCTCTTATCGTTGGAACTGTATGAAACTGAATGGGCAGTTTTAGAATTTCAATGAGTTTTTGTACGACCAGGCATTGCTGAAAATCCTTCTGCCCCATAAACAAATGGTCTGGTTTAATAAGTGTTAACAGGCGACTCATCACCTGGCAAACCCCCTGAAAATGACCGGGCCGGTATCTCCCTTCCAGTATCGTTTCCAGTTCGCCCAGCTCATAGGTCTCTAAATGCTGATCACCATCCGGATATACTTCTTTTACAGTGGGCAGATATACCAGATCCGTACCTGCCTGGTCAAGCATTTTCAGATCGTTTTCTATGCTTACCGGATATTTTTCAAAGTCTTTCGGATCATTAAACTGGGCAGGGTTAACAAAAATGCTGCATATACTCAGATTCACAACTTCCCTGCAAGTCTCGATGAGCCGGATATGACCCTCGTGTAAAGCCCCCATGGTCGGCACAAAGCCGGTGGTACTGCCCAGGTTTTTCTGCCTGTTAACCCGGGTTTGGAGGTCTATGGACCTTTTAAATAGGATCATTTACAACGTTTTAGCATTTCAAAAGCATTCAGGAAAGGCCATTAAGGGAATTAACCTTACCTTTGCAAACTGATTTTCGGGTATTCTCCTGATCACCAATTCTCCTTCCTAATGGTAGCAAAGAAAAGAATTTTATTTATTGCCAATGAAATGTCTCCCTATCTGGAACTCACAGAATTTGCGGAAACAGTCAATAAGTTAGCGATTAAATCCAATGATAACGGTTTTGAAGTTCGTTGCATCATGCCCAGGTTTGGTGTGATCAATGAACGCAGGCACCGTTTACACGAAGTGGTTCGCCTGTCCGGGATCAATGTTTCGGTGGATAATGATGATTATCCATTGCAGATTAAAGTGGCTTCGCTGCCCAACGCCCGGTTACAGGTTTATTTTCTGGAAAATGAAGATCTTTTCAAGCGCAAATTTATTTTTCACGACGAAAAAGAAAAGTGGTTTGACGACAATGGCTTGCGTACCGTATTCTTTTGCAAAGGCGCACTGGAAACAGTGAAGAAATTCGGATGGCCTCCCGACATCATTCATTGCAGTGGCTGGATGACGGGGTTAATTCCTTTTTACCTGAAAACAGTTTACAAAAAAGAACCTGTGTTTGCCCACAGTAAAGTGGTGTATACGATTGGTCAAAATACCTTCAAAGAAAAGCTGGGTGCTAATTTTACCAAAACAGCAAACATCCATGCTTCCATCAAGGAAAAGGACCTGGAACCATTCAGTGATGCCAGTAATACCGCCTTGTTCAGGGCCGGCGCGAGTTATGCGGATGCAATTACTTTTGGAGCTGAAAAAACAGACAAAAAACTGATCGAAGAATTTAGTAAGGTGAGGGGTAAAAAGGTACTTCCTTACAATACTGAATCCGATCTGAGCGATTACTTACAACTTTATACAGATTTGGCTCAATAATTAGTTCCTGCAATTGAACACTAATAATGCACCAACTATTATCTTTGCATCGCATTCCATTAATTACATTAAGTAATTAATGGTTTTTTTTTAGAAGCTTAATATAAAAAATTAATAATGCCTTATTTATTCACTTCTGAAAGCGTTTCTGAAGGTCACCCAGATAAAGTGGCAGACCAGATTTCGGATGCCCTGATTGATCATTTTCTTGCTTTCGATCCCCAATCCAAAGTAGCCTGCGAAACACTTGTAACAACGGGTCAGGTTGTTCTTGCCGGAGAGGTAAAATCCAGGGCTTACCTGGATGTGCAGGAAATCGCACGGTCCGTTATCCGTAAGATCGGGTACACGAAAAGTGAATATATGTTTGAAGCAAATTCCTGCGGAATATTTTCTGCCATACATGAACAGTCCGCTGATATCAACCAGGGGGGTTGACCGTTCCAAGAAAGAAGAACAGGGAGCCGGAGACCAGGGAATGATGTTTGGATATGCCAGCCATGAAACAGAAGACTACATGCCGCTGGCACTTGATCTGGCGCACAAACTGTTAATTGAACTGGCTGCCCTGAGAAGAGAAAATAAAGAAATCAAATACCTGCGTCCCGATGCGAAGAGTCAGGTTACGCTGGAATACGATGACAAAAACACACCGGTTCGTATCGACGCCATCGTGATTTCCACCCAGCACGATGATTTTGATACCGAAGCGAAAATGCTTTCAAAAATAAATAAGGACATCGTAAATATTCTGATCCCGCGGGTGAAAGCAAAGTATAAAAAATACGGCCACCTGTTCAACGACAAAATCAAATATCATATCAACCCCACCGGAAAATTTGTAATTGGAGGTCCTCATGGGGATACCGGTCTTACCGGCCGCAAGATTATCGTGGATACCTATGGTGGCAAGGGCGCCCATGGGGGAGGTGCTTTCAGTGGTAAAGATCCTTCCAAAGTGGATCGCAGTGCCGCTTATGCAACGCGCCATATTGCTAAAAACCTGGTCGCTGCCGGACTTGCTACCGAAGTACTGGTCCAGGTTTCCTATGCCATTGGCGTAGCACAACCCACCTCTATCTACGTGAATACCTACGGAACGGCCAAAGTAAAAATGACAGACGGTGAGATCGGGAAAATAGTGGAATCGATTTTTGATATGCGGCCTTACTTCATTGAACAAAGATTAAAACTTCGCAATCCGATCTATAGCGAAACGGCTGCGTACGGACATATGGGAAGGAAGCCGGAGATCATTGAAAAAACATTTGTTTCCCCCGATGGTAAAACCATTAAGAAAAAAGTGGAACTGTTTACCTGGGAGAAACTGGACTATGTAAAAAAAGTGAAACAGGCTTTTAAAATAAAATAGAGCCGACAAAATAAAAATAGGGCTGGTGTTTACACCGGCCCTATTTTATTTTAATGGTTAATTATTCAGGCAAATAGTCCAGAGCTGTAAAAGAAATTGACAATTAGCAATTGACAACTAACAATTAAATTCGAAGATGGACGAACAGTTTAATCCCTGGAAGGTTAAAAATCAGAAAATGGTTTACGAAAATCCATGGATAAAACTCACGGAATTTCAGGTGATCAATCCTTCCGGAGGAAATGGCATATATGGAAAAGTTCATTTTAAACATCGGGCAGTAGGTGTCATACCCCTGGATGAAGAAGGAAATACATGGCTGGTCGGGCAGTATCGGTTCACCCTGAATCAATACTCCTGGGAAATTCCGGAAGGCGGTGGAAAAATGGATGAAGAGCCATTGGAGGCAGCCAAAAGAGAGTTGCTGGAGGAAACGGGTCTTGTAGCAACGGAATGGACAAAAATACTGACCATGCATTTATCCAATTCCGTAAGTGACGAATCAGCGATAATCTATCTCGCCCGCGGACTGGATCAAAAGCAACCGCAGCCGGAAGAGACAGAACAACTACAGGTGAGGAAAATATCTTTCAATGAAGCTGTGCGAATGGTGGATGACAATAAAATTACAGATGCTATGTCCGTTGCAGCCATTCAGAAAATCCGGTTACTTGTTTATGAAGGCAAATTAAAATTTTGAAAGTTGAAATCCACGGATGTTATTATCGGACGGCAGCCACTGATCGAAGCCATGCTGGCGGGAAGGGCTATTGACAAAATATTATTTCAGCGTAATGTAACTGGTGAATCCATTGGAGAAATCCGCAAACTCGCAGAAAAAAAGGGAATACCCATCCAACAGGTTCCGGTGGAGAAGCTACAATCCTTTACGAGGGCAAACCATCAGGGAGTTATCGCCCTTGCTGCATTGGTGGCCTACATGGATCTTCAGATGGTGATTGATCAGGTGGTTACTGCAGGGCAAATTCCCCTGTTCGTTCTACTCGATGGCATAACAGATGTTCGCAACATAGGAGCCATTGCCCGGTCTGCTGTTTGCTGTGGCGCACAGGCCCTCATCATTCCCGATAAAGGCATTGCGGCACTAAACGAAGAAGCCATGAAATCTTCGGCGGGCGCTCTGGAAAAAATTCATATTTGCCGGGTAAGCAGCCTGCTCAAAGCGGTCGACAGTCTGCACCTGAATGGCATCCTGGTTTTTGCCAGTTCCATGAAAAGTGATACAAAAGTTTATGACTTGAACCTGGATCTTCCCTGCTGTCTGATGATGGGCAGTGAAGACAAAGGGCTGCAGCCTTATTTAAACAAAGCAGCTGATACGCTATTTACCATTCCCATGTCTGGTAATTTCGATTCGCTCAATGTATCTGTAGCCGCCGGCATCATCCTGTATGAAGCGATGAAAAAAAGAATGGCTATATAATCCTGGAGTGCCCCAGCCTCTTTGTCCTGAAATTCTCTAACAAAACATCCCTTTTTCTTGATATTTTCTACTTTATCTTGTTTTTCCTGAAGAAAATTGGGCTATATTTATTTAACACACCGGAAATAGATAATACGCATGGAATAGAGCAAAATCATTTAACAATCAAACAATGGATCAGCCTGGTGTACAGCAGATTTTTTTTCAGCATGTAAAATCGAATCTGGCATCACATATTTCGCTGGTTGATGAAATTGCGGATCTCCTCCATATCAGCAACGACAGTGCTTACCGGAGAATACGCGGTGAGAAGCCACTTTCCTTTGAAGAATTAAAAAAGCTTTGTGCTCATTACAGGATCTCACTCGACCAGCTTTTTCACCTGAACAACAATTCTTTTTTATTCAATGGCCCCCTGATCAGCAAAGACAATTTTGGAATAGAAATGTATTTGCAACATTTACTGGACCAGTTGAATTTTTTCAACTCTTTCGAGCGAAGGGAGTTGTATTATATCAGTAAGGATCTTTTTATATTTCATTGTTTTGGATTTCACGAGCTGACAGTTTTTAAGATTTTTTTCTGGATGAAAAGCATTATCCAGTATCCCATGGATGGAAAAGATTTGATGGTATTGGATTCCCTCAGGGAGAACGTTTTTAAAATGACCACAAAATTAATCGAAGCTTATAACAGGGTGCCTTCTTTGGAAATATGGAATGATGACAGCCTGAATGCAACAATCAGGCAAATTGACTACTACAGGCAGAGCCGGGTATTTCCCTCTGATCAATACGCGTTGAATGTATACAGGAACCTGATGGAAATGATAGATCATATTGAAAAACAGGCTGAAGCCGGATGCAAGTTTTCTGTAAATGGGAAACCGACTTCTGCGAGTACTTCGTATAAATTTTATGTGAATGATTTTTTACTGGGTGACAACTGCAATCTGGCAATTTTGAATGATGCCAAAGTTGTTTATATCAATCATTCCGTTTTAAATATCATCATGACCAGGGACCCGGTTTTTACAGACTATATATACCAGCATACCCGGAATATTATCCGCAAATCAACATTGATGAGCTATGTCGGTGAAAAAGACCGAAAGAAATTCTTTAATGGCCTGCGGGAAAAAATAGAATCCCGCATAAAAGCCGTTTGATTTTTCCAATCCGTATTTGAAGTAGTTTAGCAGAATGAATGGGACGGTCAATAAAACAGGCATGGTGAAACTGGTGGAATGTCCCCGGGATGCGATGCAGGGCTGGGCCGACTTTATTCCCACGGAAAAGAAAGTGGAGTATCTCAATACATTGTTGCAGGTTGGTTTCGACAGCCTGGATTTTGGCAGTTTTGTTTCTCCCAAAGCCATCCCGCAGATGGCGGACACCAAACAGGTGATTGAAAAAATTAATGCAGGCAATTCAAAAACAAGGCTTCTGGCAATTGTTGCGAATACAAGAGGTGCAGCAGAAGCCGCTGTATATCCTGCCATTCAGGATATTGGTTTTCCATTTTCCATTTCTGAAACTTTTCAGCAACGCAATGCAAATGCTTCCATCGAAAATTCAGTTGATACCGTTTCCCGGATTTTAGAGATTTGCAGGGAGCACGGCAAAAGAATGGTTATTTATATTTCGATGGCATTCGGAAATCCTTATGGAGATGACTGGTCGCCGGTTGTCGCGATTCAATGGATTAGAAAACTGGTTCAGATGGGAGCGGAGGTGATTTCACTGGCTGATACGGTTGGCCTGGCAACAGCAGAACAGGTTCATATGCTTACAGGTCGTTTACAAAATGAGTTTACGGAAATAGAATACGGGGTGCATTTGCATTCCCGTCGTGAGCACAGTATCGAAAAACTGGATGCGGCGTTCACTGCCGGATGCAGGCGTTTTGATGGTGCCCTGAACGGCATTGGTGGTTGTCCGATGGCCGGGGATGACTTGGTGGGCAACATGAATAGCCTGCTGATGATCGATTACTTTAATAAAAAAAATGTCCTTTCGGAATTGGATAAAACAGCACTGGAAAACAGTATTCGGCTGGCGAATGAAATATTTATAAATCACTAAAGTGGATCCTTTTTATATACCCATTCAGATAGCCTCACCGGAAGAACGTCTTCGATATCCGCAAAAAGTTCTCCTCAGCGGATCCTGTTTTACTGAGCACATCGGCAATCACTTAGCGGATCTCAAATTCGAAGCCCTTCAAAATCCGAATGGAATACTTTTCGACCCCATCAGTGTCGCAAACAGCCTGATATCTTATCTGGAGCCGGTTATTTATGAACCGGAACATTTATTTTATCTGAATGAACTCTGGCAGAGCTGGAGACATCACGGTATTTTTTCCGATACCGATCAGCAAAAGTCACTCGATAAAATAAATCTGTCACAGCGGAAAGCGCATGCTTTTTTAAAACAGGCGGACTGGCTCATGATTACGTTGGGGTCGTCGTTTACCTATATTTTAAAAGAAGAAAATTTCGGCGTCGCGAACTGTCATCGTGCTCCCGGAAACTGGTTCAATAAGAAACTTTTGACAGTAGATGAAATGCTGGCAAAACTGGATGAGGCCCTCCACAGAATTTTTGAGATAAATCCGAAGATTCAGATTGTTTTTACCATCAGTCCCGTTCGACATATCCGAGATGGAGTGATCGAAAACAACCGGAGTAAGGCCAGGCTTATTGAGGCGGCGCATCAGCTGGTGAATAAATTTAACCGGACTTATTATTTCCCGGCTTATGAACTGGTGATTGATGTGCTGAGAGATTATCGTTTTTATGATAAGGATCTCGTGCATCCCAATTATATGGCTACAAACTATGTAGTTGAAAGTTTCATGGAATATTATTTGGCACCTGATTCCAGATTACTGGGAGAAGATATCAGAAAATTGCAGATTTCCAGAAAACACAGACCGCTTCATCCGGGAACAGATGCACACCGTCGCTTTCTGGAAGACCAATACAAGAAAACCAAAGAACTTTCTGAAAAGTATCCCCTTCTTGATTTTAAGGAAGAGCTATCATATTTTTCCGGAGGAAATGGGTAGTCTGGAAGTGTGGAAGTGTGGGCGTGCGTTCCGCGTTCGGTGTTCGCCGTTAATGTATTCTGTCTCCGCGAACTTCCATATTTTTCATGAGACCGGCTTCGTAAGTCAGCCATTCTGCCCAGCGCTTTTTTGTTTTTTCTTTTCCAAGATATGTTTCCGCCAGATCAATAAACAGGTGATAATGTCCTGCTTCACTTTCCATAAAGCGCCGGTAGAAATTGCGCAGGTATTCGTCGGGCAATCCTTCACTCAGGCGCTTAAATCGCTCGCAACTTCTTGCTTCTATCATGGCCATCGTAAGCAGCTGGTCAAGAAATCTCTCTTCGAAATCACCACCTTTTCTTTGAAACGCAATCAGGTGATTTACGTATTCGTCTTTTCTTTGTTTTCCGAGTTTTAATTTTCTTTTTTCAAGCTCTGCCAGCACCATTCGAAAATGACCCCATTCCTCGGTAACAATGGGAGCCAGTTCTGAAACCAGCCGGGTGCGGTCAGAATATTTGATGATCAGCGTGATGCAGGTGGTTGCCGCTTTTTGCTCGCAAAACGCATGATCCGTCAGGATTTCTTCAATGGAGAGACTGGCCAGATCCACCCAACGGGGGTCAGTTACCAGTTGTAGTCCCAGTATGTTCTTTACATTTTTCATGTGTTTTGCAAATGTCTGAATTAAAGGGATATTTGGTTAATTAATTTATGAATGAAAATTTTCTGAACCTCAAACTAAAGGAACGGGCGGATGCGGGTGCCTACCGCTCCCTTCGTTTAAACAACGGGTATGCTGACTATTACTCGAACGACTATTTGGGCATTTCAAAAAACGGTCTGATAGAAAAATGGATGAAAGACTTTCATTTTTCACACGGATCGACAGGCTCCCGTCTGTTGTCAGGAAACTATCCATTGATTGATGATTTGGAAAAAGAGATTGCATCTTTCCATGAATCGCCCGCGGCATTGATTTTCAATTCTGGATATGATGCCAATTTTGGTCTGATGGCATGTGTGGCCGGGAAAGGCGACCTGATATTATATGATAAACTCAGTCATGCTTCGATCCGCGACGGCATCCGGCAGTCATTTGCTGATGCATATTCTTTTGTACACAACGACCTGGAAGATCTTGAAAAAAAATTAAAGAACAGAAAAGGAAATTGTTTTGTGGTTACGGAATCTGTTTTTTCCATGGATGGAGACCTTGCACCACTTTTGCAGATGGCTGATCTTTGCGCAAAATATGATGCACATTTTATAGTGGATGAGGCGCATGCTACCGGCGTGATTGGCGAAAGAGGAGAGGGACTGGTACAGAAATTAAAATTGCAAAACCGGTGTTTCGCACGTGTCCATACTTTTGGAAAAGCACTGGCCTGTCACGGAGCAGTCATTTTGGGTTCAGATTTACTTCGGAACTATCTGATTAATTTCTGCAGACCGTTTATATACAGCACCGCCTTACCTCCGTCTGCCGTTGCAGCGATTCGGGCTGCCTATCGAATTTTCCCCGGCATGAATCAGGAAAGACAATCGCTGCATGACCTGATATCACTTTTTGATGGTCCGGGCTTTAAAAAATCAGATACGGCCATACAGTGTTTTATTATGCCTGGTAATGAAAAGGTGAAGCAGGTCGCAAAACGATTGTTCGATGAGGAAATAGACGTAAGGCCTATTTTATATCCAACCGTTCCGCTCGGAGAAGAAAGGTTGCGGATTACACTTCATAGCTATAATACCATGGAAGAAACAAAAAAATTAATTTCCATATTAAATAATTAACGCCCAACGCCCAACGATCACTGTCTGGCTCTCTGAATCGCCGTCGGATTCTTTAGAGCATTTCCGATCGCGGTGCCGAATAAACCATCGAAGCCCAGACGAACACCTATTTGTCCCGGGCTTCCATTCAGATAAGAGCCCACCACATCCACCCGGAACAATTTGAATATATTTTCCAATCCCGCAAATATTTCTACGTAGTTATTGGTGTTGTTCACATAAAAAGCATTCGATCCAATCACGAGATTCCATTGCAGATTTCTCAGCAGCGGCACTTTATTTGTCAGCATGCCGTTAAAATGATGTTCCACGTGTCCGATGCCATAAAGAGAGGCTGTCGTACTGTTTTGGTAATAAGGCGCCAGCTGAAAACTATTCAGGTAAGGACTGGCATAAAATGTCTGGTTACCATTAAACTGCTGGTAGTCCATTACATAAACTGATTTCGCATTAAGAAATCCTCCGATACCGAAACGGTATTTAAATAAACCTTTCAACTTGAAGTTTATATTATCCCACAACGAAAACTGCCATTTTTCATAGTTCACGTCCGAGCCAAAAAGGTTGGGAATACCCGCCCGGAAAGAGATGGCAAGCGTGGGGTATTTGGATCCAAGTGCCAGGCGGTTATCAGGAAATTCTATATATCGCTGGCCGGGTTTGAACTGCACTTCAAAACCTGCAATCAGTGCCTGGTTGGGAGTGAAATTCTGATTTATCAATTCATAAGGATAGTTCGGCGTGAATTGTTTATCCTTGTTGCCAAAGAAAGAATAGTTACTCGTATTATTAATCGGCAGGCGATCTTCATACAGCACGGTTCCGGTAATTCGCAATCCATTATCGAAACGTTTTCTGTACTGGGCGCTTCCATAATAATTTTCATAAATTTTCATATAATTATCACGGAAGAATAAAGTATAGAGTTCATTCATTACGGGTCCGATCGGATTGTCGGGATTAAACTGACTTACTCTTTTGCCACCGCTGAAAATCCATGAACTGCGGCTGAAGCTTTCACCATCCAGGTCCTGCGCGATGGTCTTGTTGCTCAGTGTAAGTGTTCCCCATGCGTTCAGATGGGTATTGCTGAATCCATACCTGATATGTGGAGAGAACTCGATGCTGTTACCCGTTTTCTTATATTCCTTCAAGATGCTGGCGCCACCCTGGATCACAAGACCTTCTACGGTATTGTATTCCAGTTTGGGAATCAGGGCATCAATATAAACAGTCGTCGGATGATGGGGATTGTAATCAGACCTTTTAATTCCGTTAAAAAGAACATTCATAACGGTTGTGCCGCCCTGTTTTTTTCGGAGCGAATCAGCTGTCCGCTGCAGATAAGCTGAATCATTATGACTTCTGAATAAACTGTCCTTCACCCGGTAATCCTGCAGTTCCTCCGGTTCCAGTGGAACGGGCCTGACCGAATCCCAATAAGCCAGACTTTTTTTGGTGACGCCGGTATCATATTTGACGACCACGTTATTAAAGTATTTTTTTCTGAAACGCGGGTCCAGTTCATAGTTGCTGTACACATTCAGAAAATTTCCGTTTACATCGATGCCGAACTTCTTAAATGAAAAATTAACTACCTGATTTTGTGTACGCCAGATATTCGTCGCAATGGGAACATGTATCTGACGAATCGTAAGTGTATCCACAATCTCCAGCTGTTGATCTTTTGTAAGCATCAGGTCAAGACTATGTATTCGCCAGTCTCCATCCGTGATGTTGATGGTGCCCGAAAACAAAGGTTCAAATCTTCTTTTTGGAATAACGCGGATCTGATTCACTTCTTTACCATCTTCTATAAACGAACCCAGAAATTTATATTTATAATAGTTTAACGCGCCGTCTGCAATGGGAGATACATAACCTCTTGGACTCAGTTGGGTAATAAAAATATTTACGTTGTTACTATAAAAATTGATGAACGTCGGGAAATTAAATCCATATCCGTTCGATCCGCTCTCCCGGCCGGAGATCACTTCGAGTTTTACTTTGTCTGGTTTTTTAAAGGCGATTTTGGTAAGGGATTCAGAGAGGTAAATGATGCCTTTGCCTTCGGAATCTACGCCAAGGTCTTTGCGGTCTTCATCTGAAAAGTTTTTACCAAGAATTCTGGAAGGAAGGGTACGGCTGCGGATCAGCGTTTTAATATAGGCTTCACAGGTAAACGAGTCCAGCGGATTCTCATAAGATTTTCTTTTCTTTATGGCATGGCGTATAATCTCATAGGCGGGATCTTCTCCGCCGGGCTTCACAACCACTTCTTTCAAATTTGTTTGCTGAATGGATAATTGAAAGTCGAGGGAAACGGATTCAGTCGTGAGCGTAATTATTTTTTCCTGACGTCCATAACCAACATACTGGCAGACGATGGTATATTGACCGGCAGCCAGATCCAGGAAATATTTTCCTTTATTATTGCTGGTGGTTCCCAGCGAACTGCCTTTAACAAAAACGGAAGCGAATGGAAGAATATTCCCTTTATCATCGGTGATGGTGCCACCGACACGTGCAGCATAGGCGCCTTCGAAGAGTAAAGAAAAAAATATAATCGAAAAGATCTTCATCGGCGGATAAATAAATAATATTAGCCCGGTTCTGAATTCAAATGGTTTCGGCCGGAGGTGCCGGAGGATAGATTAGTCTCCGCATATAAGTACCGGCCAGTGCTGCGAAACCAGCCACCAGTGCGCCGATAATCGAAGTAATGACGATAAGTAAAACGGAAGATCCGCCCAGGGGTATAATGGTTGCTATTTTTTGTGAAAGAATGCCATTGTTTTTGTTGTCGATCCACCAGGCAAGCACTTCCCATAAAAGAAAAACGCCCAGGAATCCCGAAAGAAAAGAAAAGGCAGGTTTCTGCGGAATGGCGGCACTCACCAGAAAGGCGGCAATCGCAATTCCCCACCAGGGCAAATACAGGCCGGCAACAAATGCCAGCAAGGCGGTCACTACGATGGAAAGAATATATTTCAACATACGTTTATTTTGTTATTTCGTGACGCGTATAATGGCTTTCACCCGTTTGTCAGTCTCATCACTTTTTTCCATCATCCACAAAGGATAATATTTACCGGCCGCCCAGTTGTCAATAAAATTATCGTAATACACGCTGCCTGGATTGCCGCTTTGTCCGCCCGCATAAATTCCATAGGCTTCGGTATTTTTTGTCAGCTGAACGATCATCCGCCAGCTTGGACCATGATCTTTTTTTTCAGCATTGATGGCGAATTCGCCACCATCGTTGTCAATGTCCATTCTGCTGAAGGGAGCAATCTTCGCCAGATGCTCAACATGTGTGCCCTTCATTTTGCCCCAGGTTAAACGCCCTTCATGATCCAGCTTTTTGCAGGCAGCTGCAGCCCGGTGAAATGCAAGCGTTACATCCTGACGAAGAGTTTCTTTTTCAGGTGTGTTGATATTATCCAGAAATTCATATGCACTGTCCCGGAGAATACCTTCCAGCAAGGTACTGTTATACGGATAGAGAAAGGGTCGTCCGGCCTTTTCCAGCTCATCATCCCAGACAACTATTTTCAGACTGTCCCAGAATAAATTAAAAATGGAAGCGCCTTTTCCTTCCGCTTCATAATGCAGATCCCATTCCTTCAGGTTTTCAAAATATTTAAGTTCGTCTTCATTCAGACTGGAGGAATCAATGTTTGCCAGTAAAACAGGTCTTGCCATTCCCGCAAAAGGATTATACGTATCCAGCTGCAGTTTCATCATATCTTCCACACCAATTTCATTTAGCTGCCCCAGGTATCGGTTGATCATGAGGCCACGATATAAAGGATAATCAACGCCCAGATAGTATGGTGAAGTGATGGGATTAACCGGGTACTGATTTGCACTGCTTACAAATCCGCGTTCCGGATTATACATGTAGGGGTTCTCTGATTGTGCAATCATTCCCTGCCACATATAACTGCTGTCTGTACCTGGCATTACAAAATCTCCCTGTCTTTTCCACTTCGCCGGAAATTCTCCCTGAGCCGTCATCGCGATATCTCCGTTTTTGCCGGCAAATACCACATTCTGTCCTGGAGTATGCAGGTATTGAATGGCTTCCCTGTAGTCCGCGTAGTTTTTCGCATGTGCCAGACCGTTAAAAGCCTTTAGTTCATTGCCCGCATCATTTCCCTTCCATCGTACAGAATAATATTTGTTGTTCGTTTTCCTGCTGCCGGAAAAACTTTTATCGTACATCACAGGTCCGAATATTGTATACGCAACCGTGTCAATAAATTCAACCGAATCTTTTATTTTAATGTGTTCAAATCGAAAATCCGAAGGAACCCACTGACCATTATACCAGTATTCTTTTTTGCTATCGTCTTTGAAACTGATCTCGTAATAGTCACGCACATCCCGGCCGCCGTTGGTTAATCCAAATGCACAACTGTCGTTAAAACCAATCACGATACCCGGTGAACCCGGCAATGTGACACCATAGAAATTCATTGTGGGACAGGATACCTGCATCTCATACCAGAGGGAAGGCAGGTTCAGACCCAGGTGGGGATCGTTGCAGAGTATTGGTGAACCGCTTTTTGTTTTGATCCCACTAACCGCCCAGTTGTTGCTGCCGTTGTCCTTGTCCGGACGGGTTACTGCTTTTACATTGATCGTATCATGTTTTTGCAAATAAGCAGAATCACTTCCGGCCGGTGCCTTCACGAGTATTCCGGGAACGCGGGCCGAGGTGTCTGCAGATATGATCGGATCCAGTGAATCCTGGTAGACAGGAAACATTTTATTAAATGTTTCATATCCCAATGTCGAGCGGAGGTTGGTAAATTCAAAATCCGTTTCAAACCCTGCCAGGTCCAGTGACATATATTTCAGTAAAAGTGCCGATTTCAGATTTGACCAGAGCTCGGGTTTGTAACCAATTAATTTATATTCTATCGGGAGTTCACTTTCTTTCAGCGAAAGAATATAAGCATTCACACCGGCTGTATAGGAATCCGCTTCTGCTTTGGTGATTGGATCCTTTTCCATTTCCGCAACTGTTTTTTCGGCAGAATAAACCATACCCAGCCTTCTTTTTTCCCGGTCGTAATTGATTGCTTTGGGACCAATTAATTCGCTGATTCGTCCTGCTGCGGCATAAGTCTGAAATTCCATCTGCCAAAGTCTGAATTTGGCGTGCAGAAAGCCCTGGATAAAATAGGCGTCCTCTTCATTGCCGGCAAAAACATGGGGTATCAGGCGGTCATCGAGAAAAATTTCGGCGGGATCCTTGATTCCCGGTAACCTGAGATCCTGTGAAAAGTCTTTATCGACCGGTTCTGCATTTTGCCAAAATCCATGTTGTGGACTCAGAAATTCACCGAAGGGAGGTGCCTGACCCCATCTGGTGCTCAAAACAATGATTAACAGAATGGTTATAAACGAGGAAATGATCAGCGGTACAAATTTCATGGAGCGGTTTTCGGCGTTGAAAATCAATTAAAAGTAAAAAATTTTTAGCCAAATCCGACGGGTTTCATGAAATAGACCGGGGTTTCATAAAACGTGAATCGTTTAGTAAATTTGCGCCGTGGCACCATTGCATAACCGGATTTCACAAAAAGAGCTCAAACAAAGACTCCTGGAGGAGAATACTCCACGCAGAACCATTTCTTTTTATCACTATTTCCCGATAGCAGATCCAAAAAGTTTTCGTGATGAACTTTACCTGAAGCTGTCTGAACTGGATGTATTTGGAAGAATTTATTTAGCACATGAAGGCATCAATGCGCAGATCAGCATACCCTTGTCCCGCTATGATGACTTTCAGTCTTTTCTGAATTCAATGGAACCGTTTCGCGGACTCAGATTGAATTCGGCGGTTACAGATAATGGTAAATCCTTTTGGGTATTAAAAATCAAAGTCCGCGATAAAATTGTGGCCGATGGAATTGATGATCCTGCATTCAGCATGGAAAATAAAGGCAGGTATGTAGATGCCGAAACTTTTAACCGGATGACAGCGGATCCGGATACTCTCGTAGTGGATATGCGCAATCACTACGAATTTGAAGTAGGTCATTTTGATGGAGCCATCGAAATTCCCAGCGATACTTTTCGTGATCAGCTGCCACAGGCAGCGGAATTATTGAAGGACCGGAAAAAGAATCCGGTTATCATGTATTGTACCGGAGGCATACGCTGTGAAAAAGCAAGTGCCTATCTGTTGCATCGCGGATTTGAACAGGTTTTTCATCTGGAAGGAGGAATTATTCATTACGCCAACACGGTCAGGGAGAAAGGCCTGGAAAATAAATTCCACGGTAAGAATTTTGTATTTGATGAAAGGCTGGGTGAAACCATCAGTGGAGAAATCATATCCGCCTGTCATCAGTGCGGCCTGCCTGCTGATACGCATACAAACTGTAAGAACAGTGCCTGCCATCTGTTGTTCATTCAGTGTGAAGCCTGCGCAGCCAGATATGATGGATGCTGCAGTGAGGCTTGTATGGAAGTTTATCATTTACCGGAAGAGGAACAAAAACTTTTAAGGAAAGGAAAAGAAAATGATCAGAAGATTTTTAATAAATCCAGAGCGCGTCTAAAGCCCAAAGTCTAAGGGGTAACACTGGTTTGGGAATTGTCTGGGGCTTTAACTTGTGGAAATTCACTTGAAAAATTGCGATTTATTTCTTCCAGGGTCTGATGTTTGTGCAGATCCAGATATTCTTTTACCATAGCATGGAACAAAGATTTATGCGCCGGTAGTTTCAACCGGATACGTGCTTTTATTTTCTCTTCTTCGATTTTATACCAGGCCTTGGCATGTATGGTAGCCAGCCGCATCCGCTCGTTGGTTTCCAACTGTTTTTCACTAAGCACCCGCTTGCTCATATCGGGCATTTTGGACACAACGGTTTTGTCGTAATATCTCTTGAAAACAAGCTCCTTTCCGATGGATCCGGATGCATTTTTAAGCAGTAAACTTCCAACGATTGCCATATTTATTGAAATATTGGTAAAAAATCGCTCAAATATAACCGTTGTTTGCCGTAAATTGTAAGATTAATTGCAGTATATTCTATCTATATCCTTTGTGCCAATACAGATAATATACATATAATACACAAAAGATACACGGAAGATAGACAGTTTAAAACAAAAAATGCCGAGGAGATACCACTTAAATATGGAATTGGTCAGATTGAAAAACCAGGAGTGTATAGGAATTTTTCGATTTGGCCCCTGCTCTACGCTTTCAATTTGGAAAGGCTCTCTGTAATCATAAAAAAGGTTTCATCCGTGCTCAGGTACAATGGCGCAAATTCCTCGCCGATCACCTTTTCGTATAGCTCAATATACCGGCTGGAGATGGTCTGGATCCATTCGTCGGACATGACAGGGACGGATTGACCGGCCTTACCCATGAAGCCGTTTGCAATCAGCCATTCCCGAACGAATTCCTTACTGAGTTGTTTTTGTTTTTCACCCTTCTGCTGTCTTTCATCAAAACCAGCGGCATAAAAATATCTGGAGGAGTCCGGTGTGTGAATCTCATCCATCAGGTAAATGTTATCACCAATCTTTCCAAATTCATATTTGGTGTCGACGAGTATAAGACCTCTTTTCTTTGCCAGTTCCCTTCCGCGCTCAAACAGCCGGTAAGTATAATGTTCAATCTGTTCGTAATCTTTCTCTCTTACAATTCCTTTGGCAATGATTTCTTCTTTCGAAATATCCTCATCATGCCCTTCTTCTGCTTTGGTGGAAGGAGTAATAATCGGAGAAGGGAAGTAATCATTTTCTTTCAATCCTTCAGGCATCGTCACGCCGCACAAAACTCTTTGACCGGAAGCATAGGTTCTCCAGGCATGTCCGGTCAAATTTCCCCTGATCACCATTTCCACCCGGAAGGGATCACATCGTTTACCGATGCTTACCTGCGGAGCGGGAACGGAAAGAAGCCAGTTCGGACAAATGTCATGAGTGGCTTTCAGCATATAGGCTGCAATCTGATTCAGAACCTGTCCTTTAAATGGAATGAGTCGCGGCAGAATCACGTCGAATGCAGAAATGCGGTCAGAGGCTATCATGATCAGCAATTCGTTACCCACACTATATACATCCCGAACTTTCCCCTTATAAAAACCCGTTTGATTCGGGAAATGGTATGCCGTCATGCTGTTTATTTGTTTGCAAAGGTTAGGGAAAAAGTAAAAATTAAAAAGTAAATCACAGAATTCGGTTTTCAGACAGAGAACTTCGCGAATCAATAAATACATGGTGCAGATTCCATTTTCGCAACATTTTTCAAACCGAAATATTTTTTTTTAAAAGAAAACAAGGGAGTACATTACTTCTTGTAGAATTCAATCACCTAATTGCTTGCCATGAAAACACAAACCCGTGCATTATTCGCATGCCTGATTTTTTCACTGTTTTTTTATAAATCCTTCTCTCAGACAGTCACTCTAACGGGCAAAATCAATAACGGAGATAACAATGAGCCGGTTCCTGCCGCTTCGGTGCTGATTAAAGGAAGCACCGGTGGAACGTATACTGATAATCATGGAAATTTTAAGCTCAGCGTTCATCAGTCTTTTCCGGTTACCATCATTATTTCTTCCGTCGGATTTGAAACAAAAGAATTTTTAGTTGAATCTGCGTCATCACCCATTTCAGTTGATTTAAAGTCTGCTTCCGTTGTAGGCACGGAAGTGGTGGTTTCTGCAACCCGTTCCCAGATCAGAAGTCTTGAATCGCCTGTTTCTATTGAACGCATGAGTTCTTCCTATATACGCGAAGTGGCAGCGCCTTCTTTTTACGATGCCATTGCCAACCTGAAAGGCGTGGATGTGGTCACGTCTTCCATTTTATTCAAAACAATGGGAACCCGTGGATTCAACGGATCCGGAAATCTGCGTATGAACCAGCTGGTAGATGGAATGGATAATCAGGCACCCGGATTAAATTTTGCCGTGGGAAATATCGTGGGATTGAATGAACTGGATGTGGACAATGTAGAACTTTTACCCGGCGCTTCTTCTGCACTCTATGGCTCAGGCGGTATGACCGGAACCATTTTGATGACCAGTAAAGATCCTTATAAATATCAGGGATTCAGTGCCATCGTCAAACAGGGTGTAAACCACATCAGTGATCCCAGTATGGGTGCCGCGCCTTACTATGACTGGATGGCGCGATATGCTCAGGCATTCAACAAATTTGCATTCAGAATTTCCGCAGATTATATTCAGGCCAGGGACTGGACCGCTACCAACTACAGCAATTATTCTCCTTATCAGGGCACGCCCATCGCCGGCAACAGAAGCCTGCCGGATTATAACGGAGTAAATGTGTATGGTGACGAAAGTTCTTTTTTTACCGTGTACAACGGGCTGGAAAGCGCCGCGGCACAATATGATGCCGCGGGTGATCACACCACCGCTGCACAGCTGAGGGGCATTGCTTCGCTCACTCCAAAGAATTCAGGTGTTACCAGAACGGGTTATAATGAAAATACCCTGACCGATTATAAAGCGTATAATCTAAAAGTATCTGCCGGACTGTTTTATAAAGTAAGCGACAATACCACGGTAAGCCTTACCGGAAACTTTGGTAGTACCAATACGATTTACACGGGTACCGACCGCTTCAATTTGCAGAACACAAAAATCGGTCAGTATAAGGCAGAAGTCACTGGTAAAAATTTCTACGCACGGGCATACACAACCCAGGAAAATGCGGGTAATTCTTACGACATGGTGGCTACCTCCACCCTCATCAATGAATCTTATTCTCCCACGGCCACGGTATGGGCACCGACATATATCGGAACCTATGCACAGGCTTTCGGAGCAGCCCTGGGTGCCGGGCAGACACCCGCGCAGGCATATGTTACAGCCAGTGCAGCCGCACGCGCGAATGCCGACAAAAACAGATATCAGCCGGGTACGGCCGCATTCAACAATTCACTGGATTCATTGAAAAAACTGGCCATACCCGCGGGAGGAAAATTTAATGATCAGTCCAACCTCTATGTGGTGGAAGGCATGTATAATTTTTCAGACCTGATCAAGTGGGCCGATATCAGCGTAGGTGCATCCAGCCGGGAATATGTTTTGAACTCCCATGGAACGATCTTCGCGGATACAGCCGGAGTAATTAACATTAATGAGACAGGCGCCTTTGCGCAGATTCAAAAAGGATTTTTTGATAATTTTTTAAAGATCACGCTGGCCGGCCGATACGACAAGAACTCCAACTTCAAAGGAAGATTCACGCCCAGGGTAACCGCCGTATACGAAGTTGCCAAAGACAATTTTATCCGGGCTTCTTATCAGACAGCCTATCGCTTTCCATCTACGCAAAATCAATACATCAATCTGCAAACCGGTTCTGCGAGACTGATTGGAGGTCTTCCGCAATTTATTTCCTTCTATGGACTTACATCGGATACGTATGACACCGCATCACTTGGAAATTTTGCGAGAACCGGCGTGCCGCCTACCCAATACCAGTTTAAAGAATTTAAACCCGAAACGGTAGCATCCTGGGAACTGGGATATAAAGGTCTGATCGCAAATAAACTTTTCATTGATGTGTATGGCTTTTATGCCCAGTACACGAATTTCATCGGTCTGACGGTGCTGGTTAAAAATCCATTGACGCAGGGACAGAATGCCCTGAACACGTTTGGTATTTACACAAACAGCAGCAACAAGGTAAACACGGTCGGTGCGGGCATTGGGCTTCAATACAGTCTGCCGAAGGGCTTTTTCGCCAGAGGCAATCTGGCATATAATGATTTGTCCAATAACGACGCCAATGTGCTGACACAATTCAATACGCCGAAAATCAAGTACAATATTTCAGTGGGAAATTATACGATTAAGAAAGTGTTCGGATTCAATATCACTTACCGCTGGCAGGACAGCTATGTATATGAATCATCCTTCATATCCGGCACGACACCTTCGTTTGGTGCCCTTGATGCACAGATCAGCATGAAGCTCCCAAAATTGCAAAACAGTATGATTAAGATCGGTGCTTCGAATTTGCTGAATAAATATTATACAGATGCCATCGGGAACTCGCAGGTGGGTGGGTTATACTATGTGAGTATTGGGTACAACGTATTTTAGTGTGGAAGTATGGAAGTGTGGAAGTCTGGAAAGTCTGAAAGTGCGCACTGGATAATCCACACTTCCACACTTCCAGACTTTCACACTTGTTTATACATTGAATCTAAAATGCATCACATCTCCGTCCTTTACAATATATTCTTTTCCTTCAATCCTTAACTTGCCGGCTTCGCGACAGGCTGCTTCGGACTGATATTTTATAAAATCTTCGTAGGCGATTACTTCTGCCTTGATAAAGCCTTTTTCAAAATCGGTGTGAATAACCGAGGCTGCCTGCGGCGCCTTCCATCCGCTTTGAATGGTCCAGGCTCTGACTTCCTGCACACCTGCGGTGAAATAAGTTTGCAGGGTCAGCAGCGCATAGGTGCTCCGGATCAGTTTATGCAGGGCGGGTTCTTTCATTTTATATTCATCCATGAACATGGCCTTGTCATCGGGACTTTCCAGTTCTGCAATTTGCTGTTCAATGGAATTATTCATTACGATCACCTGTGCGTGTTCTGCATCTGCTGCTTTTTTCAATGCTTCGGAATATTTATTGCCTGTATGCATGGAGGCTTCATCTACATTGGCAACATACAAAACGGGTTTATCGGTGAGCAGAAAAAGATCCGCAATGGCCGTTTTGTCGTTTTTATCCAGGTGAAGTTCGCGGATATTTTTACCTTTTTCCAGATGCTCTTTGCAACGCTTCAATACTTCGAACTCCAACTTCTGTTTGGGGTCAGCTGTTCGCAATAGTTTTTCGGCCTTCTGGTATTTTCTTTCAACACCGTCCAGATCCTTTAACTGAAGCTCTGTATCAATAATTTCTTTGTCACTCACCGGATTGATGGCACCTTCTTCCCGGAGAATATTTTCGTCTTCGAAACAACGGATCACATGCACGATGGCATCTACTTCGCGGATGTTGGCCAGGAATTTATTTCCCAAACCCTCGCCCTTGCTGGCTCCCTTCACCAGGCCTGCTATATCTACAATTTCAATCTGCGTTGGAACAATACGGTCCGGATGCACGAGTTCAGCGAGCTTACTCAGGCGTTCATCCGGCACATCAACCAGCCCGATGTTCGGTTCGATGGTACAAAATCTGTAATTGCTCGCCTGGGCCTTTGCACTGGTACTGACCGCATTAAACAACGTGGATTTTCCTACATTCGGTAGCCCAACGATGCCTGCCTTTAAAGCCATATAATTTTTAATTTATTGTTCTGAATTTGGAGCGTTTTTGCGCCCGCAAAGATAGAAGTATTTGAGGGATCGCTATTTATTTACTTATATTCAACCCATAATTCCGGATATGGCCCTTAATCTGCTTTGGATCATTTTTTTCCTGATTGCTTTCGTGACCGCACTCGTGCGTTTGATTTTTTTCGGGGATACAGAAATATTCAAAACCATCATTGATGGTGTGTTTGATTCCGCGGGAACCAGTGTACAAATAGCCATCGGATTGATCGGCGTACTCGCAATGTTTCTGGGATTCTTGAATATTGGAGAAAAAGCTGGTGCCATTAATTTACTTTCCCGCATCATCGGGCCCTTCTTCAATAAACTGTTTCCGGAAGTTCCAAAAAATCATCCGTCCATGGGACACATGGTGATGAACTTTTCCGCGAATCTGCTCGGCCTTGACAATGCGGCTACACCTTTTGGTTTAAAAGCCATGAAGAGTCTGCAGGAACTAAATCCAAATAAGGATACGGCGTCGAATGCACAAATTATGTTCATGGTTTTGCATGCTTCCGGTTTAACGATCATTCCGGTGAGTATTATAGCGCAGCGGGCCATTCTTAAATCCAACGATCCCACCAGTATCTTCATTCCCTGTATGATTGTAACGTTTGTTGCTACGGTGGTAGCATTAACCGTAGTCGCTATCAAACAAAGAATAAATCTGTTTCAGCCCGTCATTTTGTTATGGGTCGGCGGCATCTCCATGTTGATTGGGGGATTGGTATATTTTTTACGATTACACAGCAGTGTGATTGATCCATTCTCAAAAATATTCAGCAATGGACTGATACTTTTACTGTTCGTGGTTTTTATTATTGGCGGATGGGTGAAACGCATCAATGTATATGAATCTTTTATTGAAGGTGCAAAACAGGGCTTTCAGGTGGCAGTAACCGTCATTCCCTATCTGGTAGCCATGCTGGTCGCCATCAGTGTGATCCGTAGTTGTGGCGTACTTGATTTTATTACCGGCGGCATCGGATCTTTTTTTCATATGCTGGGAATCAATGCTGATTTCGTTCCGGCATTACCAACTGCACTTATGCGACCACTGAGCGGCGCCGCGGGCAGGGGCATGATGATCACGGCCATGCAGCAATACGGCCCGGATTCTTTTATCGGCAGGCTCGCCTGTATTTTTCAGGGAACAACAGATTCTACTTTTTATATAGTGGCTCTTTATTTTGGCTCCGTGGGAATCAGTAAGGTTCGCTATACCATCCCTGTTTCATTGCTTGCAGATTTATCGGCCATCGTTACGGCCATACTTATTTCGTATGTTTTCTTCCATGCCTCTTAAAGCCCCAAAAAGGCCTAAAGCCCAAAGCCTAAAACTTCTTTTTGGAAGTCTGCATTCATTTGACTTCTAATGTTAAATTTTCTGTTGTATTGGTTTTGGGCTTTGGGCTTTAGACTTTAAGCTTTAGGAAGTTTTAGGCTTTAGACTTTGGGCTTTAGGCTTATCAATTGTTTTCAAATAATTCATACTTCGTTTTCGGACGCTGTGCATCCAGCCATTTGAAATTGCGGAGTTTCATGTCGTCAATATTTACTTTCTTGATGGGATACATGGTGCCATCGGCATCCTGTCGGAGAACGACTTTATTTAATTGTTTATTTTTAAAAATCATATCAATCACGTCCGCTTTGTTCACCCGGTTTACACCTACAAAAGCAGCGCTGTCATCTTTTATATAATACACCGCTTCGGCACTTCCCTTGCTTCGCATATAGTCGATCACCCCATCTTTAAAATATCCGTTCAGCGTGTTGCCTTTAATCTGGTTATACATATTCGAATAGGCTTTTCCCACCACCAGACTGTTTTCAAAAACGTATAGCCGGTCCGGCTTTTTATTTTTTGTATACAGAAACATCGTATCGCCGGTCACCTGAAATCCGCCTGCCCAGGCGATCGGATTCGTATACAAACGGAATATGGAATCCAGTCCGGAATAATAACAACTATCTGCTACCGCCTGAAGGGAATCGGAAAATATCCGGACATGATGATATATCTGCAAATACCGGAGACTGCTGTCGTTTGGATTTCTTGCTGTACGAACAATGGCCATTCCCTGAACGGAATCCGGTCTCTTTAAAATGGAATCCGGGATATTGGCTGAGAAAACGGTATCCCCGGTGATATAAATGGAATCCTTATCCTGTTTTAAAATGATCAGCGGGTTTTGCGTAGCCAGAAAAGTATTTGCTTTTTTATTTGCTACCATCAGATTCGAAATCAACGTCAGATTCTGAACGGTATCCCTGAATACGGCATGTCCCCGGGCTGTGCTGAACCCCGTACTGTCATCAAAATGAATATCGTCTGCCGTGATGGTTTCGCTTTTATCGGTGATGGTGGGCCTTTTGCCAAACTGCGCCCGGTGATTTTTGAGATCATAAAAACCTTCCCGGGTCTTTATCGTTCTGCCGGTACTGTCGATGATAAATGTATTGGTAATAAAAGTTGCCAGCTGATTCTCTGAATTATATAAAAGGGAGTCGGCTGTCAATTGATAGGCAGGATCTTTCAGATGAACATCTTTTTTAAAATACACGTCTTTGGTTGCTTCGTAATAGGTGCCTTCTTTGCTGGTAACAACAGTATTGTTATTGACTACTTTGCCTCCGTTATAATAGTCTCCTATATGCGCATTCATGTCGTAATGCAATTCTTCTGTTGACAGTGTTCCTTTCCCATCTTTCAGCTCTACATGCTTTTGGAAAATAATCTGTTTTGTATCGACGAAATACTTCATGTAGTCAGAATAGATATCTGTAGAGTCTTTGTCATTGATATGTACATGTCCGAATGCTTCAATCACATTGTCTTTATGATTGATCGCAAGGCTATCGGTATAAAAAAAAGTCTTTTCGCTTTGCAGTTTTACATGGCCAAAGAGCGACTGGATGTCAACAGAATCTTTTTGTTTCTGACGTAATGTATCGGAATGCCATATGTAAATGGTCTGGGTGCTGTCGCTGTTTTTTGATTTAAACGGAACAGCAATTTGCGCAAGAGAATGTAATCCTGACAAACTAAACAGCAGGATGGCCAAAATACGGGCCGGTGTTTTCATTATTTTTTGATTGGCGGATTGGCGCCGGTGGTGTCGTTTAACGGAGCCATCAGAGGAGCCTTTTTATCCTTTCCTCCGAAAATGGAAATGCTCACATATCGTTTCGGATGCATACGCAGATCGTCCAGTAAAATATTCAGACTGCGGGTTGTATTTTCCAGATTCGAATAAAGTCTTTTATCATTCAGCAGCAGGCCCAGGGTACCATTCGGACTGTTTACTTTGTTCAGCGCGTCTTTTAAAGAATTCATTGCGCTCTGTGCACTGGCGAGTGTCTCATCGATTTTGGCATTGGCCAGTTTGCCGGTTGTTTTTTCAAGATTATCCAGTGTACCCGTGATGCGCTGGTTATTACTGGCCAGGTTATTTGTAAAGCTGTCCAGATGCGACATCGAATGGGCCAGTGAACTGGTGCGGTCGTTGAGCATGATCTGAAGAGATGCAGAAGATTTTGCCAGATTGCCAATGATAGAAGTGAAATTATCTTTCACGGCCGGATTGAAGAGGCTGCCAACTACCTGTATTAATGAATCCAGTGATCCTAAGGTGCCATTCAGGGTTGTTACTACCGGACTTAAACTGGATTGGAATTCAGTAATGAGGCTTCCCTTTTCCATAGACGCCAGCGTGTCACCGTCCTGAATATATTCTGTGGCGTCTCCCTTTTTAACAATAATGTTTGACGAACTAATCAGTCCGGCATTGATATAAGCAATGGAATTTTTGGGAATATTCACGTCCTGTTTCATGCTGATGGTAACCAGAATTCCATCGATGTTTTTATCTGTTGCCTTAATAGCGTAAACACTGCCCACATTCAAACCTTTGATGCTGACGGAATTTGAAAGTTCCAGTCCATCAACATTTTTGAATACGGCATATATCTTTTTGCTGTGCGAAAAAAGATCTTTCCCTTTCAGGAAGTTGAATCCGAGAATGAGCAGCACGATGGCTACGGATGTCAGCGCTCCAATTTTTGTTTCGTTCGTAATTTTCATTCAAAAAGTTGTTTTATTTCTGCTGCTAACATCTGCTATCTGTTACAAACCTAAGGAAAAAGATCGTTCCCGGTTCCGGAATACCAGGCCCTTTATTTACGGCTGGAATCCGGAGCGACAGGAGCTGGGGCAACCGCGCCGCCTTCTACCTGATTTTTATAACGCTGCAGCGCATCTATAATATTCTGCACCACTTCATCCTGACCCTTATTACTATTCAGATATTCTTCTTCTTCCTTATTACTCAAAAATCCGACTTCAATCAGTACGCTGGGCATACCCGTTGCCTGCAATACCTGTATACCTACGTCCCGCTGCTTCACCCCATAACTCTGTCTGCCTGCTGCCGCAAAGGATTCTTCCACCATGGTGGCGAATAATGCACTGTTGTCAAAATATTTTTTTTCATACAAGGCAGCGCGCATACGCGCTTCCGGAGATGTCAGGTCGAACGCGGCCTCCGCTGCCGCACTGTCTGTGCTGTCGGCCACATTTTCACCACTTTCCTCGCGTTCGTTGATGGCGTCGTTTTTATTTTCCTGCTTGCCCGCCTTCCAGATATAAGTTTCTGTTCCTACTCGGGTATTTTTCACCCAGTAAGATTCATAGATCGGCGCATTGACCCATTTCTTTTTTTTCTTCGAACCCTTGCCGACATAAACCAGCTTTTTTTTATGACCGATGACCCTTTTTTCATAATAACCTCCCGCTGGCTGACGGGTGGAGTTACAATGAATGCTGATGAATAAATCACCCTTGGCCTGGTTGGCAATTTGTGCTCTGCCATGCAGGTCATCGTGCAGGTTGGTGGCGCCATTCGCACAGGCATCGGTGGTTCTCGTAAAAACAACTTTGGTATTCGGAAAATTTGTCTTGATGGCTTCGCCGAGTTTAAGAGAGATATCGAGGGTCACATCTTTCTCTGCAGAAATTAAACCACGGGTACCCGGATATAATCCGCCATGCCCCGGATCGATTACAATGGTACGGAGTTTCACCGCGGCTGCCGGATGACCGCTGCTGAAAGACGAAAAAGTAAAAAAAATAGAAATGGAAATGAACAGACCAATTAACGCTCTCACCATAGTTTTCTTTTGACTGTCAAGATGTTAATCTTCACAATTACTTAGTTAGATACCCCTATTTTTGTACCATTGTAATGTATGAACAACGGGGGCAAAATTAGTTTAAAATACCTTTCCACGCTGATTTTAACCTTGCTATTCTTTTGTGTAACTGTTAACAGTTCAGCCCGTTATTACAGAAATCGCGACTTCCCGCCACAGGATGTGAAGGATACCATTCCAAAAAAAAACTTTCCGGCCGTTAAAGATACCGTCATCATTGATTCTGCTTTACTGGATACCCTTCCTTTTCACTCAGATAGTGCCCGGCTTCAGGTGGATACCCTGCATGCTCCTTTTTCCAAAGATTCACTCGATGCACCGATTTCCTATAGTGCGCAGGACTCTGTAGTGCTGGATATACCCACAAAAAACATTACGTTATATAATAATGCGAATACCAAGTTTAAGGACATCGACCTGGATGCATATAACATTCGCATGGATCAATCCAACAGTCTGCTCCTCGCCACTTATGCCCGGGATACTTCCGGTGCCATGATCGGTCGCCCGAAAATGACGCAGGCCGATACAAAAATGGAATCTGATTCCATGGTCTTTAATATGAAGACCAAAAAGGGAATCACAATGAATACATTTACCCAAAGTGGCGAGATGTATGTGATGGGGGAGAAGATGAAGAAAATTTCAAAGAACGACTATTACGCTTTTCGTGGCCGGTTCACGACCTGTAATCTGGATACGCCCCATTTTGCGTTCCGGACAAATAAAATGAAACTCATTAATAAGAAAATGGCCATCACCGGACCGGTTCATCCGGAGTTTGAGGGTGTTCCCATTCCAATTTATATTCCTTTTGGATATTTTCCTATTTCCCAGGGCAGACACTCCGGTTTCCTGGCGCCGACATTTGATGTGAGTTCCCAATATGGATTGGGTCTTCAGGGACTGGGTTATTATAAAGTACTGAGTGACAATTTTGATGTGGCAGTCCGGGCCAATATCTATTCCTATGGGGGATACAATCTTTATTTTACGCCCGAATACCGGGTGCGATATCGCTTTAGCGGCCGGGTGAATTTTATTTATCAGAACACAAGGGTACTCAGCAATACCGGAGAAGAAGCTTATACGACTACAAAGACATATAATTTTCAATGGGCGCATACGGTTGACAGCAAGGCGCATCCGGGACAGAATTTTTATGCCAACGTAAACCTGATGTCGGCAAAATTCAACAACGCAAATATTACGAACCCGACGGCGGTTTATAATAACCAGATCAACTCGTCCATCGCCTTTTCGAAAACTTTTGACGAAGGCAAGTACAACCTCACGGTAAATGCAAACCATAATCAGGACAACGTTTCCGGTCTCGTTAATATTAACGCACCATCTATTGGGTTTACAGCTATTACGATTTATCCATTTGCTCCGAAAGATTTTGTGGGCATTCCAAAATGGTATCAGAAACTCGGTATCGGACTGAATTCAAATATTTCAGGTGCTACCAGTTTCTATGATTCCCTGGCCAGTTTCAGTCATGTGCTGGACACGTTTAAATGGGGAGCACAAAATAATATTCCCATCACGCTGGCACTTCCACAACTTGGGTTTTTGCAAATTACGCCGGGTGTGAGTTTTCAAAAACAGGATCTTTAACACGAAATATAATTATGCATGGAACAATGCGGATACCGCCAATCCAAAGCTTGACACAACAGCAGAAAAAGGGGTCTATTTTGCCAACAACATTGCATTTTCTCTAAGCCTGAGTACTGCCATTTACGGAACCTTTCAGCATTTTGGAAAGAACAGTCGTATACTGGGTATTCGTCACACGGTTAGACCCACCCTTAGTTTTTCCTTTTCGCCTGACCTTTCCAAGGATTACTATCAGAATGTTCAATATACCAAACAAGGTAATTTCCAAAACTTCAACCGATTCAACGGAAATATCTACAGCGCTTTTTCTCCCGGATCATTTGGTGGCCTGAGTTTTGGCGTAGATAACAATATTGAAATGAAGGTAAAATCAAAAACCGACACGTCTGAAGGCGCCAATGAAAAGGTAAAACTGATTGACGGATTCGGATTCAACGGCAGTTATAATTACCTCGCTGATTCCTTTAAGCTCAGTCCCATTTATTTTTATCTGAGAAGTACCTTATTTAAAAATATCAATATTTCGGCATCCACTACACTGAATCCCTATCAGCACGATTCTCTGGGAATCAACATCAATAAATATGCATGGGAGGGGGGCGGTTTCAATCTTGGAAGAATCGTGGGTGGTAATATTTCCATTTCCACTTCTTTTAAAAGCAAACCGATAGACCCGAAGAAAGATGATCAGAATAAGAATACTGTAGATAATCAGATGCCTATGACGATCGACGAACAACAGGCACAATTATCTTATATCAGAAGCAATCCGGCGGAGTTTGTGGACTTTAATATCGCCTGGACCCTCAATGTATCATTTGCTTATAGTTTCAGTAACACATTTGTCGTAAATAGATTTGTTACGCAAACGAATTCTTCCCTTATTTTGAATGGAGATTTTAATCTGACGGAAAAATGGAAAGTCGGTTTCAATTGTTACTATGATGTAAAAAATCTAGTGATGAACAACCTCACCACTTTTCTTTCCCGCGACATGCACTGCTGGCAGCTTTCCATTAACGTTACACCAGTTGGATACTATCGTTCTTTTAACATTACCATCAGCCCCAAATCTGGCATCCTGCGCGACCTGCACATCAACCGCTCCCGCACTTTCTATTGATGCTGAATAATAAAATTTTTCATCTGCTCAAATACCTTTGCTTTCAGTTGGTCGACAGGCTCACCGGCAACAACCTGTATCTCCGGCAGAAAAAACATTTTTAATTTAACAGGCATCAGGTAAAAAGCTTTATCCGATGGGTTCGCTCTTCGGCTGTTGAAAATGACCATGGGAATGATGGCGTTCCCGGTTGCAGAAGCCAGGCGAAATGCGCCGTCATGAAAGGGTTTAATGGGTTCGCTGGACGTATTTCGTGTTCCTTCCGGATAAATGCACATATGCAGTCCCATGTCCAGCACTTCCCGCATCTTCGCAAAACTATCGCGACGGCTTTTTTCATTCTTTCTGTCAACCAGAATACTGCCGGTTTTATAAATCAGTCCGAATATCGGAATTTTCGCCATCTCTGCTTTCGCAATGGTTTTATTCCCTCCCGGTATGCCTGGTGAGGAAACCGGTACATCAATCAGGGCATTGTGATTGCAAACAACAATATATGTTTTGCCCTTTTGAAAATATTCACGGCCCTGAATTTTCAAAGGGCAGCCCACCAGTGCCAGGTAAATATCCATCCATACTCTTGAGTACCGGATGAAACGGTTTGTTTTCAAAGGGTCTTTCTGAAAATGTATAAAAAGAAAAAATGGAATCAGAAATAACAACATGGTTACAACAAATGCCAACGCTCCCCAGGCTGCCCATATTCTGCCGAAAATATTTTTAAAGATTTGCACGCGCTCTTTTTTTAGATTACAATTTCCAGTCGATCGGATCCATTCCGTTTTTCATTAAATACTGATTTGCTTTCGAGAAATGTCTGCAACCATAAAATCCTTTATCGGCTGAAAAAGGGGAGGGATGCGCCGCTTTTAAAACCAGGTGTTTGGTTTCATCAATCAGCGATTGTTTTTCCTGCGCAAATTTACCCCAGAGAAGAAAGACCAGGTTTTTTTTAAAATCTGAAAGTTTTTGAATCACCGTGTCTGTAAATTCTCCCCATCCGGCCTGGGAATGACTCGCAGGCGAATTGGCCAAAACAGTCAGATAAGCGTTCAGCAGCAGCACACCCTGACTTGCCCAGGGGCTCAGGTTGCCGGTTTGCGGGATGGGCATGCCAATGTCGGTATGCAATTCTTTATAGATGTTCTGGAGAGAAGGCGGGGGCCTTACACCGTCGGGTACTGAAAAGCTTAAACCATTTGCCTGGCCGGGACCATGATAGGGGTCCTGCCCCAGAATCACCAGTTTTGTCTTATCAAAAGGACTCATTTCAAATGCGCTGAATATCTGGCTGCCCGGCGGATATATCACTTTGCCGAGATTCTTTTCCGTCTTCAAAAAATGGACGATCTGTAAAAAATAGGGTTTTGAGAATTCGGCTTCCAGTACTTTTTTCCAGCCGGCTTCTATCTGAACGTTCATGAACGCAATTTACGTATTACGCCTAAAGCCCAAAGCCTAATGCCTAAAACTTCTTTTTAATTGCACAAAGAATTCATTTGAATCAGACCTGCGCTGTTTGATCAACCTGTTGATTCTAAAATTAGTTTTAGGCTTTGGGCTTTAGACTTTTGGCTTAATCGTATATTTAAAACAAAAACCATGCCACAGACACAAATAGAAATGATGCCCTATTTGTCATTCCAGGGCAGTTGCGAAGAAGCCCTAAACTTTTACAACGAAATATTTAATGGAAAAATTGAAATTGTTTCGAGATATGACAACCCGGCTATGAATGTGCCGGATGATTTTAAAAATAAAGTGCTTCACGCAAGCTTTCAGTTTGGCCCGTACCACTTGTTCGCCAGTGATGTAATGCCAAAAAAAACGGAACGGGAATTAACCAGCAACATCGCATTGTCACTCGGTTTGCGTAATGAAATACAGGCGCATCAGCTTTTTGACAAACTAAGTTCCGGTGGCCAGGTGCATATTCCTTTTAAGAAACAATTCTGGGGAGACTGGCATGGTAACTTTACTGATCGTTTTGGCATCCGCTGGATGATAAACTGTACCGGCGAATAAAAAATCAGCGTGGATGAGGTGGTAGTTTTAACGATCGTTAAACCAAAATGAAAAACATGCCTGCCAGGTTTTCGCGATGTACGGTTGCCTTATTTTATTTTCTCTTTCTGGCTTTCTTAACCGGTTTCGCTTATGATAAAACCCCACTGCGTTTGCTCAGTCCCGACAAAAAAATTTTGTTTGAATTTGAAATCCGCCATGGCATTCCGGGTTATGGCATTGTATACCAGGGAAAAAAACTGATTGATTTTTCAAAACTGAATCTTGTTTTCGAAGAAGGTTTGCCCTTTCAGGGTTTCCGCCTTGAAAAATCTATCAGACTGGATTCGGCCGAACGATATCAGTTGATAACAGGTCGTTCACATGAAGTCAATGATTCTTTTCATCAGATTACTTACTACTTAAAAGAGATCGCATCCCCTGGTCGTGCAATTCATTTACAAGTCAGGGCATTTGATGGTGGAGTGGCCTTCCGGTATCTGTTCCCGAAATCCAATGGCGATTCGCTGATGCTGGTGGAAGAGCGATCGGAATTTAATTTAGCAGGAAACCCCTTTACACATGTTCTGATTCAGGACGCGTTTGACAATGCGCATGAAGGAAATTATCTGCGACGGGCATACCGGGATCTGCCTGTAGACAGCCTCATAGATATGCCTGCTTTATACTCGTATGGTGATAGCATTTTTCTGGCTGTTACCGAGGCGGCCCTGTTGGATTATGCAGGCATGTATCTGGTTAAAACCAACACGGGTCTTGTTTCAAAATTATCCCCCCGCCTTGACAAGCCGGGATATTCGGTGATTGCCTCTTTGCCACATCAGAGTCCCTGGCGTGTTCTACTGATCAGCAATCGTTATGGAACAATGCTGGAAAATAATATCATTACGGATCTCGCTCCGCCAAATCAGATCGGGGATTTGAGTTGGCTGAAGCCAGGTAAAACGACATTTCCCTGGTGGAATGGAAATGTGACTGCCGACACCCTGAATGCGCCGGGAAATAATTTTGTAACGCAGCAATATTATATTGATTTCTGTGCCCGTGCAAAAATTGACTACCATTCAGTGGTTGAATATGGTCTGCATCAATGGTATCAGGATGACGGAATCAGTTTTATGCCCGGTCCCAACAGCAATGTGCTGAAACCCATGCCCGGACTGGATATGAAACAGGTTTGTGATTATGCACACAGCAAGGGCGTAGGTGTGCGCGTATGGGTTCACTGGAAAGCCCTTTATCCAAAGCTGGACAGTGCATTTGTCCTGTTCGAAAAATGGGGACTGTCCGGCATGATGGTGGATTTTATGAACCGGGACGATCAGGAGATGGTAAACATTCAAACGGAGATACTACAAAAAGCTGCCGCGCATCATTTACATATTCAATTTCATGGCGCTTATAAACCCACCGGGCTGAGTCGTAGTTTTCCAAACGAGTTTACACGGGAAGCCACTTTGAATTATGAGGCGGACAAATGGAATCCAAAAGGCGTAGGGGCTGACCATGATCTGGATATTGCTTTCACCCGCAGTATTGCCGGCAGCACGGATTATCATCTGGGCGGCTTTCGCGCTGTCATTACTGATAAATTCAGAGCACAGTATACGAGACCATTGGTTTTGGGAACACGTTCTCATATGCTGGCGATGTATGTTGTGTTGGAAAATGCGAATGCGATGGTGTGCGACTATCCGGAAGCTTATGAAGGACAGCCCGGATTTGATTTCATTCAGCAGGTACCGGTTACCTGGGATAAAACGAAGGTCCTTGGCGGCATCCCCGACCAGTATATCGTAATTGCCAGACAAAAAGAAAGCAGATGGTGGATCGGCGGCATTAATGGAAATGCAGCCAGGCATTTAAATATTAAGCTTTCAGATTTTTTGGATGAAAAAAGTAATTGGCAGGCAACCATCTATCAGGATGATATAAAATCCCCCTTTGATCCAAACGGACTAAGGATTAAAACAATGAACCTGGATTCATCAGCGGGGCTTGATATTCCGATGGCTCCGGGTGGCGGATTCGTAATAAAACTGGAAAGAAAATAAATCAGGCAGATTATTTGCAATATCATCAATAGAAATTATTTGAATGAAAGTATTTATCAGTAGAAAAATTCCGGAAGCAGGCTTGCAATATTTAAGGGATGCCGGCATACAAATCACAGAGTGGCTGGAAAAAAGAGATCTGCAGCAGGAAGAACTGATTGCACACTGCGAAAATGTGGACGCGCTTTTAAGTGCCGGAGGAAATAAAATCGATCAGAAATTCCTCGATGCAGTCAGGCATTTGAAAGTGATCAGCCTGCACAGCGCGGGCTACGATAATGTGGATGTGGCCGCGGCAACAGGAATCAAAATGCCGATCGGCAATACGCCGGGTGTGCTCAGTGACGCAACGGCAGACATCGCCTTTCTGCTGATGCTGGCAACATCACGGAAAGCATTTTACATGAACAAAACCATTCAGCAGGGTTCCTGGGGTTTCTTTGAGCCAACGGCGAATCTGGGAATAGATATCCGCGGCAAAACTCTCGGTATTTTTGGATTGGGTAAAATAGGATTCGAGCTGGCCAAAAAAGCACAATCTTCATTTGGTATGAAAATCATTTACCATAACCGGGGCCATCATGCAGAAGCGGAAAAAGAACTCGACGCGAAATGGGTAAGCTTTGAGGAATTGCTGCAAAACAGCGATGTGTTGTCCGTGAATACAGCACTCACTCCGGAGACAAAAGGTAAATTTAACAGAGAAGTTTTTAAGAAGATGAAACCCAATGCGATCTTTATCAATACAGCACGCGGT
>Ga0206961_1020_pt1 | contig 43132 bp, 36 predicted proteins | sample Alteio_BWOrgHeat_30_FD_153238 | JGI IMG/M metagenome (GOLD analysis project Ga0206961, IMG submission 153238) | Enriched cells from forest soil in Barre Woods Harvard Forest LTER site, Petersham, Massachusetts, United States -... | ecosystem: Environmental > Terrestrial > Soil > Temperate forest >...
TTGCTTTGCTAAATATTTCAAGATCGCTTTCCGTCGTCACTTCGAGAATATCTCTCGGCTTAATATTATAAGACAATAAATATTTAGCTCTTAAAGTATTATCATCTTGCAAACCAAATTCACTTTTTATTAATTGATTTAAAGTTGGTAACACTTCTCCCATTTCAATGAGAAGTTTTTCATATCCATCAATTGAAATACCAATTTTATCGTCACGATCAATATCTTCAAAATACTTAATTATATTAGAAATTTTTTCTTCAAGCGTAACACCACGTAATGGAGATGCTATTTTTAAGCTCTTATCCCATAAATCATTTATGAATAGTTTCTTCTCTGTTACATTAGTTCCGTCTTTATATATTTCATACGATAATACATGCGAAAATGAAACACCGATATTTATAATTTCTTTTATTTTTTCAGGTACAGGATTATGCCATCCTATATTATGAGCTCTGCATATTTGATTTATCTGTGGTTCTCTTAAAAGTCTTAATATTCTCCTAAAAAATTTATCGTTAACTTCTTTACCTCTTGCTTTATTTAAAATTCGAACGACATCATCCGCTACATATATTATGTTATTCTTTTTCGAATGAAAAATAACACCCGCAACTTTTAATTCATTAATAACTGTATCGATGTCAAGCTTTCTAACAGGAATTATTAAATAATTAATAAGCTTAACTTCTTCCTGCGAAAGACCTAATTGAGTTGATAGCGTTAACAGTATTGATTGTTCATCAGCCGTAATTTTCTTGTCTTGGTTATTAACCTCATCATTATAATATGCTGTATAAACACAGGATTTATATATCTTATAATCTCTCAGTCTTTGTGGATCAATTTCTGACTTTTCATTTTCTATTGAATCTTGGAATGCTTTTAACTTTTTATCTAAATTAAGTAGCTCATTTTCATAAAGCCTAGCAAACCATTCTTGCTTCATTATGCAACTCCCATCTCTAGAAATGATGTCTATTAAAATATCTAATTGCGATTCTGTATCTACTAATTGAGATTTAGTATAATCAAGAAATTCTTCTTCAACTAAATTAAAAACCTTGGCAACATTAATGTTGTCCATATTTTTTAAATCTCTGCTAGAATCACTTAATAATTTATCAACGATTGCTGCATTTTTAGGCTTAGCAGTAAGTATTCCATCGATAATTTTTAGAAACGAATTTTTTTCAAAAGAATTAAGTCGTTCAAGTACATTTTCTAATTTCATAGTTAGTTTTGGATAAATTATATCTCCAAATATATAGAATCATAACTGTATTGTGTATTTGTCTCCACATATATAAAAACCTCATATTTCTATGAGGTAACTTATATTACATTTATTATCAATTATTTAGCTATATTTTTTCTTTCAAAACCCGCCTACCCTTTCTCCGCGTAGGAACTTCAGTTCCCAATAACCTGCCCCAGGCTTTCATTTCAGGTATGGATAAGAACATGCCGGGTATTCCCCAAAGTGCATTGCCCAATAAAACGATCACGATAGATATTAAGGCATTGATCTTTACTTTGGATGCTACTATTACCGGCACCAGGTAGTGATTATCTACAAATTGTATAATGATATAGGATATTACAATACCTATCTGCGTGTTGTAACCATCTTTTGTAACCGTTGCAATGATCAGCGGAAACAGCACGGAGAGTATGCCGCCGATAAACGGCAATACATTTACTATCGCTCCTATCACGCCTAATAAAATAGCATACTTTACACCGAGTATCATTAAAGCAATTGCGTTGAGTGTTGCTACTATCAATCCTTCCACCAATAAACCGATCATATAACTTTGTATAGCGCCTTTTGTTTCGTGTATCACGATGCCTACTTCTTTTGAATGGTCATCTTCAAAAACTTCAAACAAAAAATTCAATAGTATTGTTTTATAGTACAACAATAAAAAAGTGTAGACAGGTAATAAAAAAGTTGCTGTCAGCGAACCTAATAGGTCGCCGATTGTTGCACCTATCAGCGGTTTGATACTTGCTTTTGTACTGGCAACATATTGTTGCTGCTGCGCCATTGGTATGCCCATGCTTCCCTGCAGCCATTGCTGCAATGCTGCTAACATTTCTGCAAACTTTTTCTTCAACATCGGTATCTCCGTTCTAAAACTTGCGAGCTGCGAATAAAAGAAAAACAGAACAGCTACCAATATCAAAAATGCAATAAGAATAGCAATAGCGATCGCTGCTATTTTGGGGATCTTTTTTTGCATCAGCCAATTGGTAATTGGGTTCAGCAAAATAGCCAGCAATAAGGCAAATGCCAGCGGCACCAATATTTCACGCAGGTTCAACAACACGTAGAAAAAAAGTATGAGGCCAAATAATATGATCGTACTTTTTAAGAAGAAAGGATATTTTTTTATCATCATTGATACAAGACAATAATCAAACCGTAAAAAACAAGTATTGATTATTTTAAAATAGCCTGCTGCTGTACCAATTTTTCCCCAATTAAATTACCAGGCAACAAGAACGCCTGTTAACACAGCAAATAACTTTTGGCATGCCGTTTGAAATTATAGCAAAAACAAGCATTTAAAAATCAACCAATTATGACAAAGAAAATTTTACTCGGACTAATTACATTATGTATTAGCGCGCACTCTTTTGCGCAAACAAACGAAATTACACCAAAGGATTCCTGGTTAAAGGTAGGTCTTGAAGCAAGTGTTCCTGTTGGTAATCTTTCTAATTACAGTTCTTTTGCCGGAGGCGCAATAGTAAGCGGACAGTTAATGAGGACAAGGCATTTTGGATTGGGCCTTACTACAGGTTACACTCACTTCTTTGCAAAGAACGGTGCCAGTGATTTTGGTGTTATCCCAGCCGGTGTCATGCTTAGGTATTATTGTCACCCTACAGGTTTTTTTGCAGGTATTGATGGTGGATACTCTTTCTTAACAGGCAATAATACGCCAACAGGTGGTGTTTACATTAAACCGCAGTTGGGTTATCATAACTATAGCTGGAATTTTTATGCCTTCTACAACCAGGTATTTGTTAGCGATGGTAATGCAAATTCAAATGATGTACAAAATTTAGGTATTGCTGCATCTTATAATATTCGTTTTAAAAAATAAAGACATACTACTCTTAAATAAAAAGATCTTCCGCTAATGTGGAAGGCTTTTTTATTTGCTTTCCGGTAAATACTTTTTAATCCACCATACCAGTTTGTAATTTTTAGATCTTGGTCGCTCATAGCCGCTGGGCTGTGTTCCTTCTCCAGCGCTGCTTTGGCCGCTGGCTAAAATCTGCTTCGCATGATTTTGTCTGCCTTGCTTCGCTTGGCACCACAGCCAAAGAGGCGCTTCCGTAGGAAGTGGTAGATTTAGCAAATGGTTGATCAGGGAGAAATTTCAATATTGAAAATTGATCGTTGAACATTTGTATTTCTTTATTACAATTATTTCACTTAGGAAAAACTGGCTTCCCGGTGAGAATAAGCCTTGATCCACCATACCAGTTTGTAATTTTTTGGGTCTTTGTCGCTCATAGCCGCTGGGCTGTGTTCCTTCTCCAGCGCTGCTTTGGCCGCTGACTAAAATCTGCTTCGCATGATTTTGTCTGCCTCGCTTCGCTTGGCACCGCAGCCAAAGAGGCGCTTCCGTAGGAACTGGTAGAATTAGCGAGTGGTAATCAACAGTAAATAGTCAGGTTTTCAACATTGAGAATTGATCGTTGAACATTGATCATTGAGCATTTGTATTACTTTAGACATTCTCAATATAAAAAATATCAAATTATAGAAGCTCTTTGTCATCCTGAGGAACGAAGGATCTGATCTTTAAACAATCATTCTTCTACAGTAAGGAAAAGATGCTCGTTCCTCAGCACGGCAAAAAAACTGAATGCTTATTTTTTTGCGCCAAGCTTTTTGTATAATTCTGTGGGTGTCATTGTCATTAATGGTTTTATCGATGGATCGTGATATGATATATCGATCTGCAATTGTTTATGCTGCATTACATACTGATCCAGAAAATCGTAGATCCTTGGTAGCTGATCTATCATTGGTAATAGAGACATCTCATGTCCGAGCCCTTCTGCCCTGTATATATAGTAAGGATGGTTTTCTTTTTTGCAGGTTCTCGCGATCCAGCTTGAGCCGTACATGCCCCTGTTGAAAATGCGTATCTTATTATAAGGAACAATTTTATCTGCCGTGCCATAGAACATCATTGTGGGCGCCGGTGTTGTTTTATACTTAAACCTGCCATCGTAACTTAATATAGCGCCGGAATATGCTAACACTGCCGCATACCTGAAATGCGGCGGTAATTTCTGCGCTGCAGGTTTTCCATTGGCTCTTTCAAAATCTGCTTGCAATACCGCGATCGCTCCTGCGCTTGATCCGGATATTATGATCTTGGATGTATCGATGTTCAAACTGTCTGCATGTACCACTACCCAATCCGTTGCATCGAACAGGTCATCTGTCGCCATTTGAATCGCGTTCTTCAATGGTTTGATATTGAACGCTGATACTTTTGATGCGCCTTTTAAGCCTAGGCGGTAACTGATAGATACTACATCATAATTATGTTCAACCAGGCTATTGAAATAGGTATTATAAATATGTGCATCCCGTCTGCCCATTACAAAGCCACCGCCAAAAACAAAGATCACACAAGGTTTTTTAGTATTGGTTCTTGCAGAATCACTGGTATAAAGATCTAATCCTAATTGAACGGAATCTTTGGTTGCGTAAATGAAACTTTGCTTTTTTACAAAGGATTTTATCGCTTCGGATTTGGTATTGACGGGTAGTTCTGATTGAGAAAAAGACGGCAATGTAACCAGTAAAAACAAGGGAATCAGGGCAGTTTTCATCATCGATATTGTCGAATTGCATTTTTTATTTATTTGTTGCATAGTGGTTTTTTTGAGTCAAATACCATTTCATATACGTTAAAAATAAGGTTTTAGTTGTGAGAATGTTGTTTAAACAACAAAGTTTTTATTATAAAACATAGTTAATTAGGCTATTAGGAAAAACGGACAAAAGAATCTGAAAAGAAAGTAAAGTATTGACATACTAAATAAAATATTCGCACGTTTTGAATAGAACGACCGGTAGTTTAATTGGGTCAAAAAATATCAGTAATCAAAATTCTTTATTATGAAACAGTTATTACTCTTATTAGTTTGTCTGGCGACAATCCCATTAAAAGGTATTCCAGAAAGAATGCCACCGTACAGAGAAATTTCAAGCGTTGAAGTTGTTTTTACTACTACAGGTGGTTTAAAAGATGAAGGTACGGGCATTGAAATTCAATTAAAAAATGCAGCGAAAGAAGTAATGGCTTCGAAGAGTGGCGAGTTTGGAAAATTCGAAAAAAATATGACCAACGCAGTTGATCTTAGTGTACAAGGAGAATATTCTGATAAGGATCTGCAAAACAGCACACTTAATTTACACGTTATTCCTAATAAAAACGACAGCTGGGACTTTGATGTAGACATCACAGTTATCTGGAACAATGGAAACACAACTTTAGTCCACTCATCCGGGTACAGTCTTGCACAAAATGGCAATGACATTGAAGTTGACGCTTTTTAAATGATTGCTTACTACTCTCAAAAAATAATAAAAAGTCCCGAATAATTTCGGGACTTTTTATTACAATGTTATCACGTTCTTTATCCTAATGTTTTCTTATTGATATTTTCAAAGAAATAACTGCGGTAAGTATCGCCCAGTAAAATTTCTGCTTTGATATTTTTCTTCAATGATATTTTGTTGCCTTCAATACCTGTGATACGATCGATCGAAACGATAAAAGATTTGTGTACGCGTATGAACATCGATGGAGGTAATTTGCTTTCTATTTCCTTCATGCTTGAATTCGCCAATGTTCTTATTCCTTCATGATAGATATAAATATAATTACCGTTACTTTCTATGTAATCAATATCAACTAAATTTATTTTAAGCAGTTTGCCCTTCACTCCCATCTTCACATAAATATGATCTGCGGCATTTTGTTCTGCTGCCTGATTAGGACTGATGCGCGGCGCCAGCATATTTTCTGCTTTTTGAACAGCTGTTAAAAACCGCGGAAAAGAAACAGGTTTTAATAAATAATCTACGATATCATTTTCATAGCCCTGCAATGCAAATTCACTGTAGGCAGTTACAAAGATCAGTTTACATTTGCCCTTTACTGCTTTAGCGATATCCAAACCGGATACATCTGCCATCTGGATATCGGAGAAGATCAGTTGCACATCGTTGCCTTCATTGATATATAACAGTGCCTCTACAGGATCAGTAGTGGTTTTAATTACATTTAAGGTCGGTATCTGTTTTGCAAAATGTTGCAATAATTCAACCGCATGTAATTCATCATCGACTATTAGGCAATTGATCATTTGTTAGTATTTATACATTCTGCAAAGTAATTAAATATTACTATCTATTGTTAACTCTACCTTATAGAATACGCCATCATCACCCGTAACAAGACTGAATTTATCTCCATATGAATGCTGCAGGCGTTTTTTTACATTGGCCAGCCCTATTCCGGTGCTTGGTTCCTTCATTCCCAGTTTTATTTTATTCACTGTTTCATAGCGTATGATACCATCAACTACGGTTAATTTTATTTTAGCAGGATATTCAGAAATATGCACGGCTCCGTGTTTGAATATGTTTTCTGCAAAAGTGATCAGCACCAATGGAAGCATCGGCACATTCTCAATGTCGCCGCTAACTTCAAAATCCAGGTACATACTTTTCGGAAACCTGAGGCGGTTTATTTTGATCACATTTTCTAAATGTCCTATTTCATCAGTTAATAAGGTCTGTTTTCCCGCAGTATGCTGCTGATGCGATGTTAGTGCATACCGCATGATATCTGAAAGCGTTAATATGCCTCCGGCAAGATCAAGGTTATAAGGAACCATCTTTGCATAAAACAAATTAAGGGTATTGTATAAAAAGTGAGGATTGATCTGATTTTGTAAAAAAGTAAGTTCGCTTTGTATGCTCTCTGTTTTTAAAGCGGAGAACTGTCTTTCTTGTTCTAAAGCAAGTTCGCCTTGTTCAATTATACTTTTGTTCAACGCTCTTGTATTTATCCAAAGACAATAACACACATATAAAGGTGTATTTGTAAAATAGTAAAAAATAGACCGCGGTAAAATACCAATAAAGGAAACAGGAGTTCCATTATCTGTATGGGTTAGCTCATAACCCGGGGAAATATAATCATACAATCTTAACTGGTAGATGCGCAAATAATTGTAAACGAAAAAAAGAAAAAAAACGACTATGAAGAATTCCCAGTATCTACCTTTAGCTAAAAGTTTAGGATTAAGGAAATTGGCTATAAAATAAAAAAGGCAGGCCAACAGTCCATAGGATGTTAGTCCTGCCAAAGTCGATCTGATGGTGTAACTGATAATTAATCCTTCGATATTAGCAATTACATAAAAGGCCAACCAGCATAAAGTGTGTAATAATATTCTTTTTATAATTTTCATTTATTCTACTTTAAGCGGAAGCCTCTTTTAAGGCAGCTACCTTCATTTGAACAATGATATTACAAAAAAATATTGGTTTTCGGGGGTTAAGGATTGGGCAAATCTTATTATTATTCTTATTTATTATTTTTTAACTGGTATTAGCGTGTTCCCGGTGGTGGCACAGTATCTTGTACAGTTCCCGCATTAGTCTTTCCTCCACCAATGATCTTAACCATGTTTACAACACTTAATTTTTTGACAGTTTTTTTCTGCAAATCTAATTTTCGGTTGTTAGCTTGTTTCATATAAATTATCGTTTTCCAAGGTTAAGGACTATAGGTAATCTAGGTATATTGTATTTCTATTAATTAGTATTAACGTGTTCCTGATGGTGGTGGCGTTGTAGCCGGTGCACTAGCTGCTCCTCCTTGAATTTGAGCCATGTTAGCAACACTTAATTTTTTGATAGTTTTTTTCTGCAAATCTAATTTTTGGTTGTTGTTAGCTTGTTTCATGTTTTTGTTTTGGAGGTTTGTGTTGACTGTTTGTTTGAATTATTACAGTGCAAACATAGCAGGGATACGCTTTTAGGCATAAAAAATAACACCAATGGGCGTATGATTTGTGTAAACGGGGTTATTCCCTATGTAAACCAGTTTGCTATTTGGATAAAAGCCAGGTAATTAGCCTTTTATCGCTAATAACCATATAACCGGTACCTCTGGCGAGGATTCGAATCGGCAGCAGTTTGCCGTATTCTGTAGTAGTATTTTTATTTAACTTAATGTTTATCAATGTATTATGCAAGCTATCCTGTACCGGTTTTGTTACCACCGTTGCAGCAAGACTACCATAATCTTCCTTTGGGAAATTATCTACATTTATGCCAAGTGATTGTCCCAAATGGATCTTATTGATCGCTGAACCAGGGAAAACACCTTTTACAATATAGGTTTGATTGGCAGGATTAATATTGATCACTTCACTGTCCTGATCGATCACAGAACCCTTTTCCATCAGCTGTTCTATCGAAACAATACCAGATTCAGGAGCAGTTACTGTATACTGTTTTGCAACTCTTGTATATGTCAAAAGACTATCTCCTTCAATTACTATCGCTCCATCTTTTACAAATACAGAATCGATCGTAGCGTTTAACGGAACAAAGAGTTGAGCCCGTTCTTTTACTGGTGTTATTACAACAGTACCTTCTATGATTTCCGGACGCCTGATAAACAGTAAGCCAGCTACCATAAAAACCATTATCAAAAGTAATACCATATTTCCCCAACGTAATATCCATTTAGGCGGAGTTCCTAAAATGTCTTTTACTTCATTGTTGGTAAGATTGATATCGTTATTTATTTTTTCCATTAGCTACCCAGCTCTAATTGATTTTTTACTAAGTTGAAATAAGAGTTACGCAATGAAACAAGATCGTCATGTGATCCTTCTTCGATGATCTCTCCGTTTTCCATTACAATTATCTTATCGGCATCTTTTACTGTACTAAGGCGGTGTGCAATTACGACAACGGTTTTGCCTTTAAAAAAATTGTTCAGGTTTTCAATAATGATACGTTCATTTTTTGCATCCAACGCACTTGTTGCTTCATCAAATAATAATATATCCGGATTTTTGTACACCGCGCGTGCAATTAAAATGCGTTGTTTTTGTCCGGCACTCAACCCCATTCCATTCTGCCCTATCTTAGTATTATATCCCAATGGCAATTCAGTAATAAACTCATGGATATTGGCTATCCTGCTGGCATTCAGCAAAGCTTCCGTATCAATTACCTCCTCGCCTATTCCAATATTATACGCGATGGTATCATTAAAAATATATCCGTCTTGCATCACAGCGCCACATTTTTCGCGCCACATACTATGTGCAATAGTAGCGATAGAATCTTTAGCAATTAAAATTTCTCCCGCCGAAGGTTCGTAAAATTTCAATAATAATTTCATTAAAGTTGTCTTACCACTTCCGCTCGATCCAACGATCGCAGTTACTTTTTTATATGGGATGATCAAATTAATATTATCGATCGTTGGCTTCAGTGCTGCGGTACCATCGTAACTAAAAGAAACATCTTTTAAAGAAATATCACCGTCAGTGATCGATGATATTTTTTCATCGTTTATATTTTCTTCATCCCGTTTATTGTGAATCTCGTTGATGCGGGCAATACTTAAACGTGCATTTTGCCATAGCTCCGTAAACTCTACAAGCTGCAGTATCGGCGAGTTTAATTGCCCGATGATATAGGATACGGATAACATCACACCCAATGATATCTGTCCTTCTATTACCAGCTTAGCCGCTAAAAAAGAAACGATGATATTTTTTAATTCATTGATCAACGATGCGCCGCTGGTCTGCATTTGCTTGATCCGTAAACCTTTTAGATTTATTTTAAACAGCTTTGCCTGAAGGTCTTCCCACTGCCATCTTTTTTTTGTGCTGGCATTGTGCAGTTTTATTTCCTGCATACCATATATCAGTTCAAGATTTTTTTCCTGGTTCTGTGCTAACTGATCAAAGCGTTTATAATCGAGCAATGCATTTTGTTTCATGAACAAAAACACCCAGATGAAATATAAAATACTGCCTGCTACAAAAACGGCAAATATCAGTGGGTTATAAATAAATAACACTACACTAAAAACCAAAATATTAATAAAAGAAAAAGCAACATTTACCGTACCCGATGTAAGAAATGTTTCTACGCGCTGATGGTCTTGTATACGTTGCAGAATATCGCCCGTCATCTTTACATCAAAAAAACCTAAAGGCAATTTCATCAATTTGATAAAAAAATCTGACAATAAATTAATATTGATGCGGGTACTTAAATGCATCAATATATAACCACGCAAAACTTCCACACTTGTTTTACCAAGAAATAATAACAGCTGAGCCAGTAACATGAGGTAAATGAAACTTAAATTATTATACCGTATCCCTTTATCTACGATCGCCTGCGTGATGAACGGAAATATAAGCTGGATAAGGCTCTCAGCCACTAACCCTAATATCAGCTGAATTAAAAGCTGTTTATATTGTAAAAGGTATTTGTATATAAATGACAATCCGCCCGTTTGCTTTTGCTGATCAACTGCTACTTCATTAAAATCAGGTGTAATTTCAAGCGATAAGATCACACCTTCAACACCATCTGCGGCCCAGCCTTTTAAAAATTCGGCTTTTGTATATTTAATAATTCCATGTGCAGGATCCGACACATACACTTTATTTTTTGTGATCTTATAAATAACAATAAAATGGCGCTGGTACCAATAAGCAATACAAGGCATCGGTACTTCAGTTGATAAGTCCTCGTAAGATAGTTTTGCACCGATCGTTCTGAACCCTAATTTTTCTGCCGCTTCGCTTATCCCTAAAAAATTACTGCCGAGCCTTGTAACATGTGTTAGCTGGCGCAGGTATTCCAACGAAAATTTCTTTCCGTAATATTCACAGATGATACGAAGGCAAGTTGGACCGCAATCCATTTCGTCGTATTGTCTGTAATGTGGAAACCTTTTTATCATTCGGAATTATCTTTTTTAATTTTTAAACTTTTTCGTCGATACCTGTTTTAACAATGGTAGATTGATAATACCGGCTTGCGAAATTATAGATCACCATTTCATGCAATCTTGACTGTGCTTTTATTATCCTGTTCAACATCATATGGATCAGGCTATTGATAAACTCGTTCAATGGTATTTCCAGTTGATTGGTTTTACTCAGCTGAATTATTTGTGCTGCTATTGTTGAGTATTGTTCGTTCTTCCTGTACAATATTTCAATGAGTGGAAAAAGTTCGCTTTTGGTTTCATATTCCCTGTTCATTATTTGTTCAATAGCTTGCTTGTGTTCGCGGAACCTGTCGTTCAATTGAAGCGTTAAAGGTTTGTCTACATTGAATTCAGCAGCAAAAGAATCTTTGAGTGCAGTTAACAACTCAGATTTTTGTTTTAAGGAGAAGCTGAAACAATTCAACAATTCGTCTATTGCTCTTATTGCCCATACCCATCTTATTTCCTCTCTTGCATCGCCTTCTGTCAGCTCTAACATTTCGAGTAAGGCAACGCTATCATAATAAAAAAAACTTTCGGCAATGCTGATCGTTTTGCTGCCATATCTTTCCAATTCTCTAACATATACATCAACCTGTTCTTTCCAGATGAACCTGTTTTCTATAAAAGGCGCAAGGTAAATATTTATCAATCGTATTACTTCTCCGATCTTTTCAATATCGGTCAAATGAAAGCGCAGGCGGATATGAAATTCAGGATCGTAATAGCGTATAAAAAAATATTGATCGATCAGGCCCTGGCGCAACAAGTCATCTGCAAGCGGTTTGATAGCTTCGGCTAAAATTTTGTCTGCCGTTTTTAACCCACAATACAATTTATAATAAGACCATTCAGATCCCAAAGGAAAAGACTTTTCTACAGATTCATTTTTTTCAGCAGGTGTAGATAAGAGTACGTTTTTTTCAACAGTTGCTTCTTTAAAAAGTGTAGCAATAAATTGATTGGAATAAATATGCTGTTGTTTATCAGTAACGCCGTTTGCAGGATAGATAAATTCTTTTAAAATGAAATCGGCTTTCTTTCTAATTGTATTTATCCAAACCGTAACGGACAATTTATCTTCCAGGTTAACAAGCAATTCATTATCACCATCCGTTAATACAACATGCTGAGGTAACTGATGAGCCTGTTTAAAAGACAACACATCTTCCATAACAATAGCTTCAGTCTTTATCAGGTGTTTAATATCCTGTGCGGTAAAATACCATTTTGCCAGAGAGATTATCGTATTCTTATACGTTACCCGTGGCAGAGCAGTATACAACTGATCAATGCTTCCCCAGGAAAAGCCCAGGCCACTACGGATATCCTGCGTTTGCAGATCGCATAAGAATTGATAAACGGGTAAAGAATTAAAATAGAAATTGTGCGCCGAGCTTAAACGTGGAACGATCTGTTTATCCAATCTTTTTGACCGTAAAAAAATAACGCCATTTTTTATTGATATATACAGATCACTTACATCAATTTGCTTTTCGATCGGCACGGCTGATTGTGCCAGATAAGGTATTTCATATTCGCGGAAGGCAGGACGCAATAATACATTGCCCATTCTGTTTTCGGGTAAATGAATGATCTCAGCATATAGAGTGCCTGGTTTATTTTCCTGCTCTTTACTACCTATATCATACAATATTTTATTGATACGTTGATCTGTATGCGCAAACCTTCCTAACAAACAAGCTGCAGTTGAATTTCCTACGGCATCTACCTGAATAAGATCTTTACCTGTATCAATTATTTTAAATAACATAGACATAGAAGCAGGCAGGTCTTTCCAATCGGCTTCTATGTCTTTTAGGTCTTCGTCACTTATTTCAATGCTATTATTGGTAAGCTTTGCCTGGAGTTTTTTATGCAACAACTGTTCGATCTTACCCCAGTTCAGTTGTGTCGCTTCTTTTTTTGCTGGCAAGATAAGATCATCGATCAATGGTGTTAAATATCCTGCATCATTATTAATGTACCCTATACCTGTTTCAGTATCCAATGCCTGTAACAATGGCATTTCTTCATCACCATATTTATCATAAAAGTCTCTTGAAAAAGATGCAAGGTTTTTATTTTTATAGGGTGTCGATAATTTATTTAAAATAGTCAGCGCATCCTGCAATTGATCGTGAATATTTACATCGACACTTCCTGTTGTAATTTTTTTTGTACTGTCTAATTGAAATATTTTGCTTTCATCGGCCACAGGTTCTACTTCATTTAATAATGTTATGATATCCCTGTAAGCAGTTACATGATCAGATTTTAAGGATGCTATAGCCTGTAATTTTTGTTGTACGGTAAGCAGTACACGCAAAATGTTTTCTACATCAGGCTGTTGTTTGGCTATTTTTTCAAGCGTTGTTATTATCTGATCCAGAAGGCCATTACCTGTTAACCTGGGTTCTAACTCACTTGTAATTACCTGTGCGTCTATCAGGTCATATACAAACGCTTTAGCTTCTTCTTCATTGATATCTTCATCAACGATCAAAGTTATCAGTTCGTTTATCTTTTTACCGTTTTTCGCTGCTTCTGTGATCTTTGTCAAGTACTCACTTTGTTGAACGGCCGTTATCTGGTATTTCTTAAATCCATCAACAAATAAATATTCAACATACCTTAATTCATCTCCTATTTTGTAAGCGCTATTATTTACATAGTAGGTCAATAATTCTGTAATGCCCGGCGCAGTTGCTATTTTTTGTGCCAGCATACACAGGTAATGCATGTCTAAGCGAATATGCCTGTCAACATTTTCATCCAGTATTATTGGTGCCGCATTATTTTTCCATTCAAGAAAACTACATCCCGAAAACAGTCCAAAAGGCGTACAACGGCTGCTGCTGCGCAGATAATATTTAGTAAGTGTTGCTGTTAGCCTGTCAACTTTTTTTGCATTGATATCACCGTTCTTCCATTTAATACATTCATCGTACACAACAGGAGAAGCGATATACAATGATTCTAAAAATATAGGGTCAGATAATAAAACAGGCAATGTTTGCGCGGTCAATTCCCCCGGCAACGGTAAACGTGGCGCCCTTAGCACCAGGTCAGGATGAAAATAATATGTGGTCTTACTATTCATATTAATTTTTCATTCGTTTATTGATATCGGCTATCGCACTTGCTCTTGCTGCTGCCTGTTTAACATTTTTATTCCCAAATTTATAAGTGAATTGCAATTTTATAAACCTTGATTCCGATTTGTAATCTACCGTCTCATTTATTCCCATGAAATTAGTACCATAGTTGATAGACTCTGTATTAAAAATATCTGTTACTGAAAGTGCCAGTTTTCCATTCTCGTGCAGTATAATTTTTTGAAAACCTGCATCCATTCTGAAAGCAGGTTTTATCTGGTAAAATCCATAAGGAATAGTAGAATGATAATAAGTAGCTATTTCAGCGGCCCATCCTTTACGAAATTTAAATGTATTTTGTAATTGTCCCTGGTACACCCATCCCATATTATTATTATTTACAACACCATTTGTAGAAGCTTCGCTATACGCTATATAATCTGCTTCGCTTGATACATTAACGTTCCAGAATTTATAAATATCTCCGCCCCAGTTGGCAGAAAAGCTAACTGCATTTTGTGTACTGATATTTCCGGAAACGATCCCTACAGAATTATTATTTCCTGTTACAACAATAGATGCGATAGCGTTGGTAGCGACTGAATAACTGGCTGCAAGGTTCAATGCTTTTTTATACGTATAAGTAAAACTAAAATTGTTATCCAGCTGTGGCCTTAAATAAGGATTACCTGCAAAAAAGCTGTATTCACTCATATATACTATAAAAGGATTGATCATATCAAAATCGGGACGTTGAATACTTCTATGATAACCGATACTAAACACATTGTTTTGATTTTTTGTGAATTGCAGGCGCAGGTTTGGGAAGAGGCCAAAATAACTTGAATCATGCACCTGATTCGTTGTTACAAGGTTACTGCGGGTTACGGTTTCCTCGCCCCTCACACCTATTGTTAGTTCATATTTACCAATGGTTCTGTCGTAAGAAATATATGCTGCATTTATATTTTCGTTATAAACAAAATGATTGGTACGAGTTGTGTCTACCAGCCAGTCTGCCCCATTTTTATATTGCCACAATACATTATTATCGGTTGCTGTATAAGTTGTTTTTAAACCCGCGTCTATCCTGCCATATTTTTTAAAAGGATTACTATAATCTGCGGCAAAAGAATATACATTATTATTTCCGGGGGAAGAATCTCTAAGCGCGTAGCTGGGCTGGTATTCAATATTATCTATCGTGGTATAAGTAGTAAGATAATTATCACTCCATTTTTTATTATAATTAAAATAATCTGCGTTCAGGGTCAGTGTCTTTCCTAAAGTATCAAACGAAGTTTTATAATAGGCATTTACGCTTGCAGTAGAGAATACCGCATGGCCGCCCATTGCTACGGTAGAAAAGCTATCTACCAAAGGAGCTGCATGCGTAAGCGTTATATTATCTATAGAATTACGGCTCCTGAAATTAGTATAGCCTGAAAATAAAACACCGGCAGTACTAGTTTTATTGATCGCATAATCGGCTCCTAATTTATAATCATTGTTATACCGTTTACGTTCTTCCTGATTATTTTCCATGATCTGATCAGTTGGCGTTAACACGTGATCAGTTATTATATTGTAAAATTGCCGATTGTGTTCATAATTATAATTACCGTAAATATTTATTCTATTCTTTCGGTAGTTGAGGCTAAGTCCTCCATTATAGCGCAGATCATCACCCGCTCCTATTGCTCCGGTAAATACACCGTTCACACCATAACTATTATTCTTCAATAATTTAATATCGATAACACTTTGCGCATCTGCATCATATTTTGCAGATGGGTTAGGAATAATTTGTACTTTATCTATGTCCGTTGCAGGCATATCTGTCAACATTTGCTTTAGTTCAGCACCCGTTAAATATGTTTGTCTGCCATTGATCAGTACCAAAGTCGTTTTACCTCTGAAAGTAAATCCGTTAAAGTTTTCCGTAACACCCGGTGCGCGTTTGATCACTTCGTAAGCGCTACCATTTGTTGCAACAGGGCTCTGCGCCACGTTCAACGTAATTTGATTGGGGTTAAATTCCACAAAAGGTTTTTTACCTGTTACAATCACCTGGTTAAGGTTTTTATCTGAATGATTTAATGCTATTGTATCCAATAAAGTATTAATAGTATGATCCGCAATTTCTACTCCAACGGTATATGTTTCATATCCAACATAACTAACAGTTAATATATATTGTCCGTTTGTTACACCGCTGAAACTAAAAGAGCCATTTTCCTTTGTAACAGTTCTGCTGATCGTGCTGTCTTTTATATTTTGCAAACTAATGTTTGCAGCAGAAAGCGTATTATTTGTTGCCTTATCAACAATTACTGAAGCTATCTGTGCATTGGCACTTGCGGCAAGTAAAATAAGTATATATAGGCACGTCAATCTCATTATTGCCCAAACTTACCGTAAGACCTATCCTTTATAAAAAAAATTACATATAAGAGGATATTGCAGGTGTAAAAGCGAATATTAATAATAGATTAATGTTGAAACGTTGTTTGGAAGGGTATTTAATTATATATGCCCGCATATTCCTGAAAATACCGATCAATAACCGGAATACGAAATATTACCAGTATAATTAAATAAGAACCGTTGAGTTGCAAGGGTTTGAGTATGCATCGTTTTATTCCTGGTTTCTTACCATGTTTTACTATTATGGAATTTGTTTTTGCCTGCTATCTGGGCAAGATCAAACAAAAAAGCCTCATATTTCTATGAGACTTCTAGTGACCGCGTTAGGATTCAAACCTAAAACCTTCTCATCCGTAGTGAGACGCTCTATTCAGTTGAGCTACGCAGCCATTTTTCCTTGTTTCTAACAGTAGTTAAATACTACCCTTCGATTCAAACGGGATGCAAAAATAGAGATTTATTTTATTCATCCCAACTCTTTCCGCATTTTTGCCATATAAACTATTAAATGAAGCTACAGTTTTGGTCGGTTGGCAAAGCAAATGAGCCATATGTAAAGGAAGGAATAGAGCTGTTTACCAAGCGTATCAGCAATTATTACCCTGCTGAATGGCATATCATTCCCATGCCCAAAAATGCTGCGACCCTAAGCGAAACCGACCTAAAAAAGAAAGAAGGTGAAATAATACTGAACCTTTTAGAAAAAGACGACTATTTAGTAGTGCTGGATGAAAAGGGAAAACAATTAAACAGCGAAGGCGTGGCCGCTTTTATACAAGCACGGGGCAACGAGAGTGTAAAAAATATCATCTTCTTAATAGGTGGGGCTTACGGCGTAAGCGATGCTGTATTAACGAGAGCTAATTATAAATGGAGCTTATCACAATTAGTATTTCCGCATCAATTGGTAAGACTTATCTTAGCTGAACAGATCTACCGCGCTTGCAGTATTCTGCGAAATGAAAAATATCATCACCAATAAGTACAAATGACAATTAGCATTACACTCTACATAATTATTGTAACAAGTCTTATCTCTTTTTGGGGATTTAATAACGACCATGTAGTTGACAGACTAATTTTTTATCCGCCCGCAGTGATTAAAAATAATGAATGGTATCGCTTTTTTACTTGTGGATTGGTACATAGAGATATTCCACATTTGATATTTAATATGTATGCTTTATTTCTTTTTGGGCAAGGCCAGCAAAAAACGGGAACGGAATATATGTTCGAATATGTTTTTGATAATAAAGGAAAAGCACTTTACCTGATCATGTATGTATTAGCCTTGGGTGTTTGTTTGATCCCTACTTTTTTTAAAAATAAAAACAATCATTATTACAGGAGTCTGGGTGCATCGGGCGCCGTCTCCGCTGTGGTATTTGCTTATATTACGATGAATCCTTTACAAGGTGTTGGATTGATATTTATCCCTGTTTTTATTCCCGGTTTTTTATTTGGAACGATCTATCTGATCATCTCCTATTTCTTATCGAAAAGAAAAGGCAGCTCTATCAACCATTCTGCGCATATTTGGGGGGCTTTGTTTGGAGTTGTATTTGTACTAGCAATGGCACCGCTATTCTCAAACGAACCTATTGTTGGGAACTTTATCGAATCGATAAAAGAATTTGATTTTAGAAAAACATTTATGTACTAACCGTTATTGTTAGTATTTGTTTTGTTGAAGGAACAATCTTAAACCGGTCATCAATACGCAGGCCAACGATCCATACAATTTTTTTGTCCATCTCGATCACCCAGGCGTTTTGTTTATCGCTCAACGATAATTTTTGATCGGTGAAAAAGCGGCTAAGCTTTTTCTTTTTTTGCATACCTAACGGATAAAAATAGTCTCCTTGCTTCCATCTGCGTAATAGCACCGGAAATGTAATTGCATCCAGACTCACCTGCGCGATCGTTGTATTATTTTGGATCTTATAATTTGTATTTTGAAATTTTTGCAGTTCGATAAACCTGCCGCCAAACCCGATCCTGGTGTCATTTTCTTCGATCAGGATATTTTGTGCTTCGCCTGATTGATTGGGTGTAATGATGATCCAGTTTCGGTTCCTGATCATTCTATGTGTTGGTGACTGAATATATTTTCCGGTCCCGCTTTGTAATAATGCGATCGCATCTGTTGTTTGATGAGCCTTAAAACCATAGTCTTTTATCACTTCATACACCACCGTTTTTAGGGGAGCCGTTTTCAATAGTTTCAAAACAGGAATATGTACCTCATTGCCTTTATGTTCCAGTAATTTTTTCTTTTGCTGATCGATCGATTGTTCATACAACAATGCTACGCCGGTAAACCTGCTGATATTTTTTAAAATATTTTCCTGAGCACCGGGATAACTTTTTTCGATCAATGGCAAAATATTATTTCGAAAATGATTTCTTGTGTAATCGCTTTCCAAATTAGTATGATCCGTAACATGCTGCAAATTATTCTCTGCTAAAAATATTTCCAGCTCAGCTCTTCTTGCAAATAATAATGGACGGATAATGCGATGCTGTTTTGGCAAGATACCCCGCAACCCTTTAATGCCTGTGCCCCTGAAAAATTGCATTACCACCGTTTCAATATTATCATCCGCATGATGTGCCGTTAAAATATAATCAAATCCGTTTGCTTTTTGAATTGCTTCGAACCACTCATAACGCAGGTCTCTCGCTGTTTCTTCGATCGATTTTTTTTCTTGTTTAGAGATGATGTTCGTATCAAAATGTGTTACAAAAAATGGTACGCCATACTTCGCAGCCAGTTCATGTACAAACTTTTCATCACGGGTGCTATCCCCCCCTCTTAATTGAAAATTGCAATGTGCAATGGCGAAAGTATATCCGGCTTGTTTAGTTAATTCACATAATACCACAGAATCTACACCTCCGCTTACGGCAATCAACAACCTGTCTTTTTGTTGAAAAAGATCTTGTGATTTGATGTAGTTAGTATATTGCTGAAGTAGGTTCATGTCGTTTTTTGTGAGCGAATTTCTTGTCTGAATTGGGATTCGCCTGATTAATAGGATCTCATATTCTTAAACCCAATAATCCATTAATCAGACGAATCCCAATTCAGACAAACTTAATCAGTTATATCTTCATAAGCGCCTTGTAATTCATTGTAAGAATGGTTATCACCTGCTTTTTTTGCCGCCGCCATTCCTTTTTCGTAGGTGTTTATTGCTTGTGCAATTTCGTTTGTTCTTTCCAGCAATTTTCCCAGATGATAGTACGAGCCAACATAACCCGGTTCTCTTTCCAGGATGGCTGTAAACAATTTTTTCGCCTCGGCATCGTTATCTATTTTAACATACTCGAGTGCTAATGCATGTTGCAAAAAACTATCTTCCGGTGATGCTGCTAAAAATTCTTTTAATTTATCTATTCTTTCCATGATATGCTGAATGCTTGCAAAACGCGTAACGCTTTTTGCTTTTTATTTTTTACTTTTCATTTTTTACTTCTAACTTTAACAAACGTTGCATAAACAACTTATTTACTAACTAAACAAGCTATATGAAGATTCTCGTTTGCATCAGTAAAACACCTGATACCACTGCAAAAATAGCCTTCACCGATAACAATACGAAATTCGCTTCTGATGGCGTACAATGGATCATCAATCCGTACGACGAATGGTATGCACTGGTTCGTGCTATTGAATTGAAAGAAGCCGCTGCTGATACTGTTATTCATTTAATTACGGTTGCTACGGCAGACAGTGAGCCCATTATCCGAAAAGCATTGGCCCTCGGCGGTGATGAGGCCATCCGGGTAAATGCTGATAGCCATGATAGTTTTTACATCGCTTCGCAGATAGCAGCTATTGCTAAAGAAGGCGCATATGATATCATCTTTACCGGTAAAGAAACTATTGATTACAACGGCTCTTCGATCGCGGGAATGGTAGCAGAATTATTGGATATGCCTTATATCTCCCTGGCAACAAAATTTGATATTGCCGGAACAGAAGCGACGATCAACCGCGAGATCGAAGGTGGCGAAGAAACTGATAAAGTAGCATTACCTGTTGTAGTGAGTTGCCAGAAAGGCGTGGCAGAACAACGTATACCAAACATGAAAGGCATTATGGGTGCCAGGACAAAACCTTTAAAAGTTGTTGAACCTGCTGCTGTTGAAGCATTGACCAGTATAACATCATTTGATTTACCTCCTGCTAAAGCGGGGGTTAAATTAATCAGTGCTGATACACCTGAAGAACTTGTTAGATTATTGCATGATGAAGCGAAGGTGATTTAATGGATAGATTGTTTTATTGTTGAACTTTTAAAATTAAAATTATGTCAGTACTAATATTTATAGATCAGGCAGATGGACAAATAAAGAAATCATCTTTAGAAGCTGCTGCTTACGGTGCAAAAGTTGCAGAACAATCAGGCACTTCTGCTGAAGCAATTGTTTTAGGTAATATCACAGATGACCTTACTTCTTTAGGAAAATACGGCATTAAAAAAGTGCATACCGTTAAGGATTCAAAACTGAATAGTTTAGATGCACAGTTGTTTACCAAAGTGATCGCACAGGCTGCTACAACAACCGGAGCTACTGTTATTGTTTTATCAAACAACTTTGCAGGAAAATCTGTTGCGCCACGTTTGAGCGTTAAATTAAAAGCCGGCCTGGTTTCAGGAGCGATCGCTTTGCCGGATACGACCAAAGGCTTTGTGGTGAAGAAAAGTGTATTCAGCGGTAAAGCATTTGCCAATATTGCCATTAATACGCCTATCAAGATCATATCATTAAGTCCGAATTCTTATAGTTTTACTGCCGGAACCGGATCTGCAGAAGTTGCTGATTTTGCCGCTACGATTGATGCGCCAAAAGTCCAAGTAACGGCTACTAATAAAGTAACCGGCGAAATACCGCTGAGCGAAGCAGAATTAGTAGTAAGTGGTGGCCGTGGATTAAAAGGCCCTGAAAACTGGGGTATTGTATTGGATCTGGCTAAGGCTTTAGGTGCAGCTACAGCCTGCAGTCGCCCAGTAGCTGATGCTGACTGGAGGCCTCATCACGAACACGTTGGACAAACAGGGTTAGCCATTGCTCCTAATTTATATATTGCTATCGGTATATCCGGTGCCATACAGCATTTGGCGGGTGTAAACAGAAGCAAAGTGATCGTTGTAATTAATAAAGACCCCGAAGCGCCATTCTTTAAAGCGGCCGATTATGGGATTGTCGGCGATGCTTTTGAGGTTGTACCAAAGATCACGGCAGCGGTTAAAAAATTGAAAGGAATTTAACACAGCACGTATAAAAAATACAACTGGAGAAAACAATAAATTATTTTCTCAAAATCCCTTAGTTTCGTAGTCATTTTATGAAGAAAATAGAACTGGAAATCGTGGCATTATCACATAGCATTACGCAAACACATTCGTATGCTGTAGTATTGGGTGAAGTAAATGGTTTGCGCCGTTTACCAATTGTTATAGGAGGTTTTGAAGCGCAGGCAATTGCCGTAGCGCTGGAAAGAATGCAACCAAGTCGCCCATTAACTCATGATCTTATGAAAAATTTTATGCTTGCTTTTAATGTTGACCTACATGAGATCGTAATCAATGACCTACAGGAAGGAATTTTTTATAGCAAATTAGTTTGCAGCAGCGAAGCTGATACCGTTGAAATAGATTCACGCACTTCCGATGCATTGGCATTGGCTGTTCGTTTTGGCTGCCCGATATTTACATACGATAATATTTTAGATAGCGCCGGTATTTTAATGGAAGATGACGACAAGAAAAAGAAATCAGCTTCAGGCGCGCCAACTCCTATCACCACTGAAACAGGCGGAAGCGATAATTTAAAATCAATGTCTTTAGAAGAATTGAATACTCTTTTAAATGAAGTGTTAGAACAGGAAGATTACATCAGGGCAATTGCCATAAGAGATGAGATCGCAGCGAGAAAATAATTGTTAATGGTTAATTATTAATTGTTAATGATTGAATCCATGTAATAATTGACATTTACCATTAATCATTTACCATTGATCGTATTTCCCAATTGCAAAATAAATCTCGGATTAAATATTCTGTCTAAAAGAGAAGATGGTTTTCATGATATTGCAACTGTTTTTTATCCCGTTCCTATTACCGATGCAATAGAAATCATTCACGCACCTGCCAATTCCAAACCAATCATTTTTACAAGTTCAGGTATTACTATTGATGGCAGGGAAGAAGATAATATTTGCATCAAGGCATATCATTTATTAAAAAAAGATTTTCCCGATTTACCTGCTGTTGCCATGCATTTGCATAAATCGATCCCGCTGGGAGCCGGATTGGGCGGTGGTTCTGCAGACGGCGCTTTTGTTTTGCAATTGCTGAATAAAAAATTCAAACTAAATATATCGAACGAGTCGCTGATTAAGTATGCTTTGCTGTTAGGTAGTGATTGTCCGTTCTTTATTGTCAACAAACCATGTTTTGCAACCGGTCGTGGCGAAGCATTAAAAGAGATCTTACTTGATCTGTCAGACTATCAGATCATTCTTGTCAATCCCGGTATTCACATCAACACAGGCTGGGCATTTTCACAAATAAAGCCTGGTGTACCTGCACGGCCCATCGAATCAATTATTCAACAACCGATCTCAAGCTGGCGATCTGATCTCACAAATGATTTTGAGAACCCGGTATTTGAAAAATATCCTGCAGTAAAAGAGATCAAGGAAATATTGTATAAAAAACGGAGCTGTTTATGCAGCGATGAGCGGAAGTGGAAGCAGTGTTTTTGGTATTTTCCAAAAGAAGGTTTTGCCTGTCATAACCTTTCCTGAAGGCTATTTTGTACGTTCTGTAGCGCTATAAATCCAATAATCTGTTAAGGTTTATCGTCAAATCACCTGTAAATTACAATTGGTTATATATTGCATGTCTATAAATTTCAACAATGAAACAATTTTTCTACTTATTATTTACTGCTTTCATACTTGGTACAAGCGCCTCTGCACAAACAGCAAGCGACAAAACACCCCCGAAGAACTGGCACCAGTTAGATAAAGCTACCACAGGTTATTACGGTATCAGTCTAGATAAGGCCTACGCTTTCGTAAAAGAAAAAAAACTAAAAAGCAAAACTGTTCTGGTAGCAGTGATTGATAGCGGTGTTGATACAACACAGAACGAGTTAAAACCTGTTCTATGGGTGAACCCTAAAGAAATTCCCGGTAACGGAACAGATGATGATAAGAATGGCCATATTGATGATATGCATGGGTGGAATTTTATTGGTGGTAAAGATGGCCGTAATGTAAAATCAGATAGTTATGAAGCGGCGCGCGTTTATTATAATTTAAAAGCAAGGTTTGAAAATGTTCCGGTTGATTCGGTATTCACAAACCCAACAGACTCCTTACAATTTGTAATGTATAAAAATGCAAAAGATAAAGTAGTTGGTGGTATTGATGTAGATGAAGTTGCTTTCATGCAAAAATTTCTGCCTTTATTCTTAGCTGGAGATTCTATTATTGTAAAAGATCTGGGTAAAGATGAATACAATTGTACTGATCTTGATAAATACGATCCAACCAACAGAGATGCCAAAGCAACCAAAGCATTTTTGATTACTATCTGCAAAGGCAATGGCAGCAATGAAATAAGCAATAAAGAACTGATCGAAGAAATGCAAGGTGAGATAAGAAAAGCTGATGCAGCCACTACTCCACCCGAAGCTTTTAGAAAAGAAATTGTACAGGATGATGAAACAAATATCAACGACCGCGATTATGGTAACAGCGATGTAATGGCCGGCACACCTTTCCATGGCACACATTGTTCAGGTATTATTGGTGCAGTAAGTCAGAATGGTATAGGCATCAATGGCATCGCCAACAACGTACGCATTATGATGGTGCGCGCCGTTCCTGATGGTGATGAACATGATAAAGATATTGCGAATGCGATCCGTTATGCAGTTGATAATGGTGCACAGATTATCAGCATGAGCTTTGGCAAAGATTTTTCTCCGCAAAAGCAATGGGTAGATGATGCAGTACGATATGCAGAAAGCAAGAATGTTTTATTAGTACATGCGGCGGGCAATGATGCTAAAAATATTGATTCAACAGATAATTTTCCTAACCCTAATTATATTGATGGAAAAGGAAGAGCTACAAACTGGATAACAGTTGGTGCAAGCGGTGATCCTAAAAATGGCGGCATCACAGCAAGCTTTAGTAACTACGGTAAAAAAGAAGTAGATGTATTTGCACCGGGCGTACAAATTTATTCTACTATACCAGGACCAGGTGGTAACAATTACGGCAATGCATCCGGCACAAGTATGGCTACGCCTGTTGTTGCAGGAACTGCTGCATTCTTGCTAGAGTATTTTCCAAAACTAACTGCGCAACAATTAAAATATGTGATCGAAAAATCTGCGCAGGATCCGGGCATAGTAAAAATTCCAGGTGGAAGTGATTCTGTTGATATGAAAGAACTATCAACTTCCGGCGGAATTATAAATGCATACGAAGCTGCTAAGTTGGCTTACGGTATGAGAAAGAAATAATCCAGAATACGAATAAAAAGATGGAATGATTGACAAGATTTTATTTTCTAATCTTGTGATCCTTTAATCAAAAAGATCGTGTTCAGACAAATAAATTTGGTCAATTAAAAAATAGAACCGTAGCTTCGCAATACAAAACGCTCTTTTAATCGTCTGAATTTCCGGGGTGCTTCTTTTATTTAGAGGCTGAGATCATACCCGTTAAACCTGCTCAGGATAATGCCTGCGAAGGGAGTACAATTTTTTTACATCGGAGAACCCTCTTCCGGATGTTCAGCAAAATATTTTATTGGAATGAAAAAGATGATCATGAGTGCATGCTTATGCGCTTCAAGTATTATGCTGTTTGCACAACAAACAAAATTGACGGATACTGTTTATTTACAGCCTGTGGAAGTATCTTCTGTAAAAGCGACAGAACTTGCTCCATTTGCGAAAACAAATCTTACTGCAAAAGATATCAGCAAATCAAATATAGGTCAGGATATCCCCTATCTTTTAGACCAAACACCATCTGTTGTTGTTAACTCGGATGCGGGTACAGGCATAGGTTATACGGGTATTCATATCCGGGGTTCAGATGCAACAAGGATCGAAGTTTCTTTGAATGGCATCCCTAACAACGATGAAGAAGATGGAAATGAATATTGGGTAAATATGCCGGATATGGCTTCTTCTATTAGCTCCATACAAATTCAACGTGGCGTAGGTACATCTGTAAACGGAACAAGCGCTTTCGGCGCATCTATCGATATTACTACTAATGAATTTAATAAAGATGCATACGGTGATATCAACAGCAGCTATGGCTCTTTCAATAGCTGGAAAAATACCGTAAAAGCAGGAAGCGGATTGATAGATGGACATTTTACCATCGATGCAAGATTAAGCCAGATCACAAGCGATGGTTATATCGACAGGGCCACCAGTAATTTAAAATCATTTGCAGTATCTACTGCATACATCACAAAAAAATCATCTTTTCGTTTTAATATCTTTTCAGGAAAAGAAAAAACAGACCAGGCATGGGACGGTGTTCCGCAAGATTCATTGTTAACCAATCGTACTTACAATGATTTGGGTACAGAAAAACCTGGCACACCTTACAATAATCAGACTGATAATTATCAGCAGGATATGTACCAGCTATTTTTTAATCATACATTCAATGATCACTGGAGCTTTAATACAGCAGTGTTTATGACTTATGGCAGAGGTTATTACCAGGAATACAAAGGCGACTCTGCCGAAACTGCTAAAGGAGATAATTCTGAAACTTCTTATGCTTATTATGGATTACTTAACCCTGTTTATGGAAATGATACAGTTACAAATTCTGACATGATAAGACAGCTTTGGCTGGATAATCATTACTACGGACAGATCGCATCTGCTCAATACAAAAGCAATAAAGATGAAATAACAATTGGCGGTGGTTGGTCGAGATATGAAGGATCACATTTTGGTAATGTTATATGGGCATTAAACGGCGGCATTCCAAATGATGATTACCAATACTATCATCATCCTGTTTTAAAAACAGATGAAAATATTTATGTCAAATGGCAACATAGCCTATCAAAGAGCTGGTCAACTTTTGTTGATGTGCAATACAGAAATGTGTATCACCGCATTGATGGTTTTGAAGCAACGTCTGTAACCGATCCATCTGATACTTTAAGCGTAGCAAGATCATTCAATTTTGTAAATCCTAAAATAGGTATCACTTATGCTAAAAATGGCTGGCAGGCTTATGCGAGTTATGCAAGAGGAAATAAAGAACCCAACTATTCGGATTTTCAGGCCAACCAAACCAACCAACCAAAACCGGAATCTTTAAACGATTATGAAATGGGTGTGCAAAGAACAAAAAGCAAATATGGTTGGGGGGTTGATGCGTATTATATGCAATACAAAGATCAGTTAATCCTTACCGGGCAAATAAATAGTATTGGTGCTTATACAAGAATAAATGTACCAAACAGTTATAGATTAGGACTTGAATTACAGGGTAGCGTAAAATTTACCAACTGGCTGAACATTGCTGCCAATGCAACTTTCAGCATCAATAAAATAAAAGCTTTTGCTGAATTTTTAGATATCTATGATTCAACTTATACCTGGACCGGGCAAAAAGAGATCGATCATACCAATACTAATATTTCTTTTTCACCGGATGAAATTATTGGTGGTACCGTAAATTTTATTCCTGTAAAAAATAGTCAGATAAGTTTTATAAGTAAATACGTCGGTCGTCAATACATGGATAATACATCGGACCTAAACAGAAGTATTGCCGATTACTTTACAGAAAGTGCGCGATTGAGTTATACGATACAAAATAAATTTGCAAAGCAGATAGATATTATTCTGCAGGTAAATAATTTATTGAGTACAAAATACAATACGAATGGATATACTTATGCAGATATAGAAAGCGGATCAGTTATTACTTATAACAGTTATTTCCCTATGGCACTAATCAATTATATGGTCGGAGTTAATATGCATTTTTAGTTTTTTGTCTGAACCGTCGATTCATCCGATCTAATCGATGGTTCAGACAATTTTTTATACGTGGAATGTATCTCTCCAACCCAACATACCACCTTCCAGGTTCTTAACATTTGTAAAGCCAACAGATTCTAATATCATGCAGGCGGTACCACTACGTTTACCGCTGCGGCAATAACAAATCACTTCTTTGTCTTTCCAATCTTCCAACTCATCAATTTGTAAAGCTTGTATTTTACCAACGGGTTCTAACAAGCCGCCGATATTGAATTCGGCATTTTCATCCGGCTCACGCACATCTAACAGGTTAAGCTTTTCGCCTGCATCCATTCTTTTTTTTACTTCTTCTGCTGTGATTGTTTTCATTATATTTTATTGAGGAGTTTTTGTTGAATCTGAAGGAGATTTCATTTCGGTCGATAGCCAAACATCCATGAACATCCCTGCTTTTATATATACTGTTTTTTTCTGCGCATCAAGTGGTACGGGATTTTGTTTGTACACGTAGGCATTGGCTGTATCTTTTACATCCGGGTCAGGTGCGGTAGCAACGGCAACGCCCATTGATTCCAGTAATGCTTTTACATCACTAAATTTCATTCCTACTAAATTAGGCACAACCAAATTGGTTTCTTCCAAACCAGAAGCCACTACCAGCGTCACTTTACTGCCCCACTGCAACTGAGTACCAGCGGTTATTTTACTGCCATTATATCGCTGCTCCATTACAGAGCCTTTCATAAAATCAGGTTTAAAAATAGTATCATCTAATTGCAAATGCGCCTTCTTTAATATCTCGATGGCAAAAATATAGTTCTTGTTCAGCAGATCCGGCATTGGTATTTGTGGTGGTACCGTCCTGTTTGTTGTTAAATAAATAGTACGGTTCACTTTTACTGTTGCATTTGCATCGGGTAATTGTTTTAATACAATTCCCTTTGGCAATGTATCGGTGTAAATAGAATCTACTATCACCACATCAAAACCAGAATCTGTTAGTTGTTGAATCACATCACTGGCCGGTTTACCTACAACAGCGGGCACTGTTAAATGCTGGCCGTGTTTGGTTATTCTGCTCAACATTTGCAAGGCACCAAAAACCAGTAGCAATGCAATTATAAAAGCAGCCAATAAGTTAGCCCAGAATGATTGGAAGAATTTAAATTTTTTAGCCACTGTTTTAATTGTTAATGGTAAATGATAAATGGTAAATTATATAAAACATTCTTCTATTAATGCGCTGTAAAATTCTTTAAGGCTCCAGCCCATTGCTTTTACCTGTTGAGGTACAATACTGGCTTCGCTTTGTCCGGGTACCGTATTTATTTCAAGCATGTATGGTTTTTCGTTTGCCTCATTCAAGATGAAATCTATACGTACAACACCGTTACAATTAAATACAGTGTAGGCTTTTTTTGCAGCATCCTGAATTCTATTTGTTATTTCGGAAGGTATTTTTGCCGGAGTGATCTCTTCACTTGCGCCTTCATATTTTGCTTCGAAATCAAAAAATTCTTTTTTAGAAATAACTTCTGTGATCGGCAAGGCAATTACTTCTCCTTTAGATTTAAAAACACCGATCGTAAATTCCCGCCCTTTGATAAACTCTTCTACTAACACTTGTTCATCTTCTTTGAAAGCTTTGTCTAGCGCCACTTGCAGGTCCTCTGCTTTATTTACTTTACTCATACCGATACTGCTTCCGCCATTATTAGGTTTTACAAATACAGGTAGTTGTATTTCTTTTAAAATTGCAGCCGGTGTTACTGTTATTTTTTTAAACAGGTGAATTGACTTTGCTACGTCAATACCCGCGAAAGCTGCTACAGCAACGGTATATCTTTTATTAAATGTTAAGGCAGACGTTGCTGCGTTGCAGGACGTATAAGGAATATTCAGACAATCGAAGTAACCCTGTAATTTTCCATCTTCTCCCGGCGTGCCATGCAAGCCGACAAGTACCGCATCAAAAACTATTTTCTTACCATCAAGTGTTATGGAAAAATCATTTTTATCAACGATCGCTTTTTCTGTACCCATGTAGAACCAACCGTTCGGATTAATATCTATCTTATAGCAATCCCATTTGTCTTTATCAACATTGTTTTCAATCGTTATAGCACTTTTATAGGAGATCACGGCTTCGCCGGAATAGCCGCCTGTGATCAACGCAATTTTTTTCTTCATTTGTATAGCGAAGTATTATTTTTTGTTAAACAAAGAAACGAAAATTTGACAAGATAGCACGGCACTAAATGGTCATTTACAACTACTTTCCTACCCCTTCATTACCACTATCCATTACAAAGCGCCATTGACCATCATGCTGCTTTTTCCAAACGCTTACATAAGTCCCCTGAAACACCCTGTTGTTCTTTTTCAGCTTAAGCGTATACACGCCATAAGTATATCCTAATTCGCCTGATTGAGCCACTGTTCCGCCTTTTGGCTCCCAGGTCATGGTATAAGTAGTATCTTCATTCTGGCTGATAAAATCAACCGCATCAGCACCCATTATAGGGTATTGATTAGGCCTTAACAATACGCCATCCGTATCTATATATTTTATAAAAGCGCTGCGAACACCTTCTTCTTCACTCATTTTTGAAAATGCCCTGTCTGCATTCATTAATTCAGCTTGCGGATCGATCACCAACAAAGGCCTTTTATTGATACAACCTACCAGCATAACAGGCACCAGCAACAACAATACAATTTTCTTCATATACTACTATTCAATTATTACTAAGATAACATTCCCTAAATAAAAAGGCGAAAGTATTTTACAATACCCTCGCCAATACTACAGGGATTAACCTGCAACAGCCTTTCGGCTTTAAAGATCGATTAAATTAAACGTGTAATTTTTCTTTTTTGGCTAATAATTCATCTACTGTTTCCTGGTACATTTCATCAGGCACACAGCAATCTACCGGGCAAACCGCAGCACATTGTGGCTCTTCATGAAACCCCTGACATTCAGTACATTTATTAGTAACAATATAATAGGTATCAACACTACCCGGCGCATTGCGCTGGCCGGCGTCGATCGTAGAGCCGTCTAATAAAGTAAAACTTCCTTTTACTGATGTACCATCTGCAATGGCCCATTCAACACCACCTTCATAAATAGCATTATTAGGACATTCAGGTTCACAAGCACCGCAATTGATACATTCATCAGTTATTTTAATAGCCATGTCTTAAATTCTGGTTTAGATTTACAAATTGAAGTATTATAAAATACTTTTACAGCTCAAAAGTAATAATTACCGAATGAAATTACAAAAACGAATTGATCTTTTAGTACAATTAGGAAGCTATATACAACAAAATGGTGAAGAATGGCAAGCAGTGAAATACACTGCCAGCAAACAAAACGGATGGTTTATCCCCGAATTTATCGACCTGGCAGCCAATAATATTGTTGAACAATTTTTACAGCCGGATAAACTAAAAGCCTGGGCCGATCGGTATCATCTTGAAGATACCGTTACAGCCAAGAATGTAGGTATTGTGATGGCCGGCAATATTCCATTGGTAGGCTTTCACGATTTTTTATGCGTATTTATTTGTGGGCACAAGCAAACAATAAAATTATCAGGCAAAGACAATGTGTTGCTAAAACATCTGGTACAAAAATTATATAGTTGGGACGAGAAATTGGATGACCATATCTCTTTTGCAGAAATGCTGAAAGGTTGTGATGCATACATTGCAACAGGCAGCAATAATACAGCCCGCTATTTTGATTACTATTTTTCAAAGTACCCAAGCATCATTCGCCATAACCGCACTTCTGTAGCGGTGATAAAAGGAAATGAAACGACAGCGGAGCTGGAAAAGCTATCGGATGATATCCATGTTTATTTTGGATTAGGCTGCAGGAATGTTACCAAAATTTTAGTTCCTGAAGGATATGATTTTATTCCACTGCTTGGTTCTTTTCATCGCTACAAATATTTTGCGGATCATGATAAGTATAAAAATAATTACGATTACAATCTTACCATTCAATTAATGAACAATCGTTTTTACATGACGAATGAAAGTACCTTACTGGTAAAAAGTAATGAGAATTTTTCGCCTATCAGTCAGCTCAATTATGATTTTTATACGGAGCTGGAACCGCTTTTATCTTCCCTGAAAAATAGTGATGAAATTCAATGTGTTGCGGGGATCGATATTCCATTCGGACAAGCCCAATATCCAACACTGACAGACTATGCAGATGGAAGGGATACTGTTGAATTTTTGTTAACTTTATAGTGAAAACCCCGGGTCTTGACTAATAAATTGTTAAAGGTCAATTGCAATAATTCGTATTTTAAAACTCCATCGTTATTTTGTATTTTAGTAATAACATAAAAATAAAAACACAAAAAAATGAAACTGAAAGACGTAGCATTTACAATCGCAATTAGTGCCGTAACTGCCGCTAGTGTTATGTGGGGTTACAACAAATTCACAACAAACAATAATACGTTTGCCGGACAAGTTCAGGGAACTGTTCCGTCGAATTATCATTTTGCTGGTCTGCCGGGTGGCACAACAATACCTACTGCTCCTGCAGGAACGATCGATTTTACCGAAGCTGCTTCCGATGCCTTACCTACGGTAGTGCATATCAAAACGAAAACAAATGCCAAGCAAGTAAGTAATAGTTTACCGAGGGAAGCCATGCCCGGCAACCCATTTGGGGACCTCTTCAATAACAATGATATTTTTAATCAGTTCTTCGGACAACAAAATGGTGTGATACCGGAACAAAGAGCATCGGGCTCCGGTGTTATTATTAGTGCAGATGGTTATATCGTTACCAATAACCATGTGGTAGATGATGCCGATGAAGTAACCGTAACTTTAAGCGATAAAAAAACCTACACGGCAAAAGTTGTGGGTAAAGATCCATCGTATGATCTGGCTGTTATTAAGATCGATGCAAACAACCTGCCATTTTTATTATACGGAAATTCAGACGATACAAAAATTGGCCAATGGGTTCTAGCGATCGGTTATCCGTTAAATTTACAAACAACTGTTACAGCGGGCATCATCAGCGCCAAAGGAAGAAGTTTAGGTTTGAACAAAGGCACTAAAACAAGTTCGCCTGTTGAATCATTTATACAAACAGATGCGGCGGTGAACCAGGGAAATAGCGGTGGCGCCTTAGTGAACACCAGCGGACAATTGATCGGAATTAATTCTGCTATTGCATCTCCTACCGGTTTTTACTCAGGTTATTCTTATGCGATCCCTGTAAATATTGTAAGGAAAGTTGTAGATGACCTGATCAAATATGGTACGGTACAAAGAGCATTTTTAGGCGTTGCCTATGCACCTGATGATATGCCTGATGATGAAAGAGTAAAAGAAGGTATCAAAGATGGCGATGGTGTTTTTGTTACCGATATTTCTAAAGGTGGTGCGGCTGAAGCGGCCGGTATTCAAAAAGGAGATTTTATCACAAAAGTAAATGGTGTTAGCGTTGGCTCAAGTGCAGAGTTGGTTGAACAAATATCCCGTTTTAAACCTTCAGATAAAATAAGCATTTCATATACAAGAGATGGTTCAGAAAAAACTGTGGATGTTACATTAAAAAACAATGCAGGCAATTACGATATCGTTAAAGAAGATAATTCTGCCATTTCAAAATTAGGCGCTGAGCTTGTTACACTTGATCCAAAGAAAGCGAAAGAATATGGCATAGCGGGTGGCGTTATCGTAAAGAAAATAAATGCAGGCGCATTGAGCGACCAGACAAGAATGAGGGATGGTTTCATCATTATAAAAGTGGACGGACAGAATGTAAAGAGTGTAGATGAATTTAAGAAATTAACCGGTGATGAAAAGTCAATCACGATCAGTGGATTTTATCCGGGGTATGATGGTTTGTACGACTATCCTATCTCGTTAGGTGATCAATAAAATAACTGTATTATACTCAATAAAAAAGGCATTACTGATTGTAATGCCTTTTTTATTTATTTGCGATCAACGGTAATAACCATGATCATGATGATAGTGGTCGTGATGATATCTGCAACAGAAACAACTGCTTAAAGTTGTTGTGCCGACTACCAAGGCCATAAAAAGTGCCAAATATCTCTTTTTCATACATGCTGATTTTAAAATTGAATAGCACAAAACATGCTATCAATACAATAGAATCAAAAACAACGCCATAGTTTAATGTAGTATTGCTAACAAGCTGTTAATAGCCTTATTTCTTCTGGTATACCAGGTATCCCCAGGGCAACAGTTCAAAGAATTTGTTAGAAGAAAAATCAAAATCAGCGCCGCTGAATACATTTGTAAACGTGCCTGTTAAATGAATATCCGTTACTTCTGCCCAAAAATATTCGGGGCTTAAATTCAATATTACCAGAATTTCTGCATGGCCATATTTTCGTATAAAAGCCATCACCTGCGATGCTTTGTCTGTTTGCAGATTAATAGTAATGGCATTAGGATCAGATGTTCTCAATGCAGGATTATGCTTATGAAGCGATAATAAGGTCTTATAGAAATTGTGCAATTCATATTTACCCGTCCATTCGATCACATCTTTATCAAAAAATGCCAGCTTTTTAAGATTAGGTAATTCTTGTCCGCTATACAACATAGGAACACCGTTCCACGTACAGCTAAATACCGCTAAGACATGTGCGGCATCGCCAAATTTGTCATACTCTGTTCCTGTGTGGCTGTTCTCATCATGATTACTGGTGTAATAAGTTCTGTAGGCAGCTGAGGGAAAATTATCTTTGTATTTATTCAATACATACCAAAGGCCGCCTATATCAGTTGTGTATTTACAATAATCTTCTGTTTTATGCATCCATTCCCAGGTATAGCTTGCATCAAAGACAAAATGGTAAGAAATGTCTTCTGTTTCTGCCAGCCAGAATAAGTCGTTCTTTACTTTATCTAAAGCAGTTCTTGCTTCTTCCCAAAAACTTAATGGTACAAGGTGCGCCATATCGCAACGAAACCCATCAATATTACATGTTGTGATCCAGAATTTCATTGCTCCGATCATGGCCTTGCGAAGATCAAGACTGTTGTAATTAATTTTACTAACATCCTCCCAATCGTAAGGATGCATTATGGTACCGTTTGTATCTCTTTCAAAAAAGCTCGGATGCTGTTCTATCCACACATTATCATTTCCCGAATGATTGCCCACCCAATCAATGATCACTTTCATACCCAGGTGGTGCGCTTCTCTTACCAAAGATGTAAAATCTTCTACTGAACCAAATTCGCTATTGGTTGCCGTATAATCCTGCACAGCATAATAGCTGCCTAAAGTACCTTTTCTACCCAATACACTGATCGGATGGATCGGCATGAACCATAAGGTTTCAACCCCCATATCTGCCAGTCTTGGTAACTCCTTTGCAAAGGCATTAAAAGTTCCTTCAACCGTATATTGGCGAAGGTTTACCTCATAAATATTGGTGGTATGTGTCCAGTGCGCAGGTGTAAATGTTGCCATTAGTAAGACTTATTTTAAAAAGATTTATTTGATCTGATAATTTTCAGCAGGCAACAGATACGTTATTATCCAAATTTAAGCAGTGTAACCGAAAAATGCTAAAACATTTTAATACACGGCAACATTGTTACCTTTGCAGTTGTTATTTATTACAATGAAGCAGTTTAATGTTCCCATAATTTATCGCAGTCCTTTAATTGTCGCTATTAAAAATAAGCGCAAACAAGCCGATAAAATGAAGAAAGATTTTACGCCGACCCTGCTCGATCTTGGACCGGTACAGATATATCTTGCCAGGCATTTTGGTTTTTGCTATGGAGTAGAAAATGCCATCGATATTGCTTTTAGAACGATCGAAGAAAATCCGGGTAAACGCATTTTTTTATTGAGTGAGATGATCCATAACCCGCAGGTAAATGGGGATCTTCAACAAAGAGGTGTTCAGTTTTTACAAGATACTTATGGCAAACAATTGGTTCCTTTTGAATCGCTGACTAAAGATGATGTAGTGATTATCCCTGCATTTGGCACTACGCTGGATATTGAAAAGAAATTAAATGCCATTGGCATTCCAACAGAAAAATATAATACCACCTGTCCTTTTGTAGAAAAGGTTTGGAACCGCAGCGAACAGATCGCGAAAAAAGAATACACGGTAATTGTGCACGGCAAGCCTACACATGAAGAAACAAGGGCCACTTTTTCTCATGCAGCGATCAATACGCCCACTATTGTGGTGAATGATATGCAGGACGCGGTTAGATTAAGTAAATATATTACCGGCGAAAAAAATGCCGCTGATTTTTACGAAGATTTTAAAGGAAGGTTTTCTGAGGGCTTTGATACTACAAAACATCTACAAAGAATCGGTGTGGTCAATCAAACCACCATGCTGGCAAGCGATACCCAAGGCATTGCCGATTTTTTTAAAAAAGTAATGATAACAAAATTCAACCTGACTAATGATACGATCGAAGAACGCTTTGCAGATACAAGAGATACTTTGTGCTACGCAACAAACGATAACCAAACAGCCGTGTATGGTTTATTAGAAACACCGGCAGATGTAGCAATAGTTGTTGGCGGTTATAACAGCAGCAATACTTCTCACCTGGTTGAATTGTGTGAAGAGATACTACCGACCTACTTTATTAATTCAGAAGAAAAGATGATCTCTCCGGATGAGATACTACATTATAACTTTCATACCAAACAGGAAATTACAACTACCAATTTTTTACCGGCAAAAAACCCCGTAAAAATATTACTGACCAGCGGCGCCAGTTGCCCGGATGCCTTGGTAGAAGGCGTGATCGCCAGGCTTGCCGCATTCTTTAAAGTAGCTCCGGTTATGGAAACACTTTTAGAAACGATGGCATAAAGCAATTTTGGGTTTTAGCTAAGTTGAGTATATTTGCAACCAACAGTTATTGTAGCTATTCTACAATTAAAAACTTTATCACCTGATGAGCATCGATAAATTCAAAAAAATTGTACCCGAATTTGCTATTATATCTTTAAAAAAATCTGTCTTTTTTTTACATAGAATAACAGAAAAATTTTTCGCCGGTGGCGTTATTAATAAGTACGATTACGAAACGATCAAAGTAATAAAAAAGACGCTGACGAAACAATCTAACTGGATAGATGTCGGTGCGCACAAAGGACATATTTTAAGAGAGCTTTTAAAAGTTGCTGATGCGGGTAACAATTTCGCATTTGAACCGATCCCTAATTTATACAAGAACCTTCAATCGAAATATGGCAGAAAAGTAAAAGTGTATGACACTGCTTTATCGGATCATAAAGGAGAAAAAACATTTACATTATTTACTGACAGGCCTGCTTTTAGCGGATTTCAAAAACGCGCCGCTACAGTAAAAGAGTACGCAACAGAAACACTGGTTGTAAAAGTTGACAGGTTAGATAGTATCATCGACCCTTCTATCGCTATTGACCTCATTAAAATAGATGTCGAAGGTGCAGAGATGGAGGCTTTAAAAGGTGCTGAAAAAATATTAAAAAGCTACAGGCCCATTATACTGTTTGAATTTGGATTAGGTGGCGCCGATGTTTATGAAACAACCCCGGAAATGATGTTCGATTATCTGACAGATTGTGGATTGGTAATATCAACTCAAGAAAATTTCCTATCTCATAAATCACATTTCAACAGGGCAGAATTTATTGGCCAATATACTAAGGGGTACAACTACTTCTTTATGGCTTATGATCAGGCGAAATATTTTTAGGAATATTCTTTTCTCTGCCAAATATTTCTGTAAAAAAGGAATGTTCAATGCTCAATATTCAAATTGAAAAGCCCCATAGTTGAGCATTGAAAATTGAACATTGAGCATTTTTAAATTATTGCCTTTTAAAAAAGTCTACCTCCTCCTTAAGATCAATATAGGAGTGCTCTTCCTGCAGCTTTGTAACTTTGTCCAAATTAGTTTGCAGAAATTTTTTGTGCTGCGCAGAGGTAGGATTGAATGGCTTATGACTTTTTGCCGCATTGATAATATTGATCTCTTTCATTAATTGCTGTGCTCTATCATCGATGCAGGTTGTAATAAACTTTTCCCAGACATAATTGGTAGCTGCATAATTCGGATGCACCATGTCTTCTGCATAAAAACGATAATCGCGCAGGTCATCGATCACCAATTCATAGGCAGGAAAGTAAAATGCTTTTTCATCATCGCTCACTAACTGATGTACTGCCTGTATCAACATCGCCTTACTCCTGTTATTCTCTACAAAACCATCACGCAAATGACGCACCGGGCTAATGGTGAAAATTATTTTTATGTGTGGATTGAATACTGCTAATTTTTGCAGCACCTCTTTTAGCATGGCGGTGATCTCAGCAGCAGTCAATAATTTTTTATTGAATTTATCTGTTGGTACTTTATGGCAATTGGCTACCAGCTCTCCGGTTTGTAATTCATACACAAATGCGGAACCCAATGTGATCAATACCCAATCTGCTTTTTTTAAGAAATTATGAGCTGCCTGTTGTGATTGATTAATAACAGCAAGACAAGTTTCTTTATCAGGATTAGAGAACCGGCTATGGTGCTGCCAGCTGTTCCAGCTTTCATTCTGATAAAATAATTCTTCTTCTTTGTATTGTTTATTTTCGATGTAAGAATTTAGTGAAGTGGCAATGCTTACCGGGTTAAACAAAATGCCATTAGGATTTTCCAGTACGGAAAATTTGAGCTGTCTTAATTTATTACCAATGTTCTCCGTAAAGCAAGACCCGATCAACAATAATTTTTGATGATGTTCAATTTTTACCGAAAACGGCCTGGGATCAAAGTTTAAGTGGAAATCCATCTAACGAAGTTAAAATTTAAAAGTCAAAACCAAAAAGTGAAAAAGAACCAAAATACTTTTGGGTTTTAACTTTTGCCTTTTGAATTATATAAATATTTCAGAAGCCATCCGGCTACATTCTTTCAATGCTTCCATATCCAAATTATTTTCCAAAGCATGCTCTTTAAAATATGGTATCATAAGCTCTGTATCCATATTACCAACAAGCTCATCTCCTGCCATCGGACAACCGCCAATACCTTTTAAAGCGCCATCAAAACGTTTACAGCCTGCATGCATGGCCGCATCCAGCTTTTGCTTCCAATTCACTGCTGTGGAATGTAGGTGCACTCCTATTTCCACATTTGGATAATATGGTATCAGTGTAGACAATATCGAAGAAACCTGGTGAGCTGTTGCCAAACCAACCGTATCTGCAATAGATATAATTTCAATATCCCTTTCTACCATTTGCTCAACCCATTCCAACACAATCTGTTCATTGTAATGATCGCCGTAAGGATTACCAAAACCCATCGATATATAAATAACCGGTTTCTTACGATTTTTGATGCAAAGGTTTTGTATCTCTTCTACGGTCTGCAAAGATTGTTCAATACTGCTGTTCGTATTACGTTGTTGAAAGGTAGGTGAAATAGAAAATGGAAATCCCAGGTAACTGATCTCATCATACACAACTGCTTCTTCAGCACCACGGAGATTAGCAACGATCGATAATAATTTAGTATTGGAATTTGATAACTGTAATTTAGTTATTACTTCCTTAGTATCTGCCATTTGCGGGATAGCTTTTGGCGATACAAAGCTGCCAAAATCGATCGTATCAAATCCTACTTTTAATAAGGCATTAATATATGCCGCTTTTTTTTCTGTAGGAATAAAATGCGGCCATCCCTGCATCGCATCGCGCGGACATTCAATTAATTTGATCGAATTATATAGTTTATCCATTTGCTGTGGAAGTTTCTTCTGTAATTTATCAATAAAAAAAACGGCAGCACAATTTATTTGTACTGCCGTTTGTAAGAATATAAACCGATTAGTTAAGTGCTTTTAATTTAGCAGTATACATAGCCGCCTTTGGAGCGTCCTTCTTCGCTTCGTAAATGCTTTCCAAAATGATCATGCTTGCTTTATAGTTTTCCTTTTCAGCAACTTTCAACGATGGTAAAGAACTATAATAATTATATGCCACCTGCGCATAAGGAATACAATCATTCATATCAGCCAAAGCACCTGCATTGAGCTCATTTCTTTTTTTAATTGCTTCAGCACTACCGCCTTTAACACCAGCAGCTGCATCACTTTTATCAAAAGAACTATTGTACAGGTATCTTGCCATCATCAAATTATCTTCCGGGGTAGATTTGATAGCGATCGTTCTTTTTAACTGATCGTATGTGCGTTGTTTGTAGGCATCAACTTTTATTGATGAATCAGGATTAGCATATACATAGTTATACAATTCAACACCATAGTCGTAAGAAAGATCGTAATTAGTAGGATCTTTCTGCACCATATCATCATACTTTTTAAATCTATCATCTGCTGATAAACCGTCAATAGCCTTAGATTGTTGAATGGTCTTCCAGTAAGGATCTGCAGGATATAATTTTTGCCCCTGAGCTACCGCAGCAGCAAAACCTGCATCATTCTTTTCGTTTTTATAAAAGTAAGCAAGGTATTCGTAAACACCTATGTACTGAGGACCGGACACATTTGCATCGGCCAATTTCTGGTAATAAAAAATAGCTAAACTGTCATTTTTATCTGCCTGTTCAGCGAGGCCGGCATTTAAAACAACCGGTGTATCCAATACAGGTATCTTGGCCATTTGCTTGTCACGAACATAATCACCAATAGTCAAGGTATTCTTAAAATTATTATACGCCAGTGTATACTTTTTTTCGTTAAAAGCATCAACACCTGCCTGGTAAGATCCATTATAAAGATCTAAGAAACTGCGGTTTTGATCCAATAGCAATTGTGTATTCTTTCTATCAAGTTCCTTACATTTTTTAAGGGCCTCAAAAGCCTGTATTTTACAATCAGGGCAGTCGGCCTTTAATTCAGGATCCTTACTATACTTATTATAGATTAAAGCTTTATCAAAATATGCATCAGCATCTTTTGCATTTTTAGGGTTCGCCAGGTATTTGTCAATAGCGTCTTTGGCCTGAGCAGGATCCCATTCGCCAGTCATCATTCCTTTTACTTCATCAAGCGTTTGTGCAAAACTTAAAGTAGTTGCCAATACTAAACATAACAAGACAATTATTTTCTTCATTTCAGGTAAATTTATCGTTAAAGGTATTAGTTTGTGGGTGATTTTTCCAAAAAACAAGCCAAAAATTCAGAAAATCTGTCGCAAATATATATTTAAAGTACCAAATTTTAAATCTTAAATGGTTTGGTACATTTGCTAAATAAAAGGTGCTAAAATCTTGATCTCACAAAATACCATACAACAGATCCAAAGCCGTATCGATATCATCGATATAGTGGGCACATTTGTGAAATTGAAGAAAAGAGGCGCCAATTACATAGGAAACTGCCCTTTTCATAACGAAAAATCACCCTCTTTTACCGTTTCTCCTGTAAAAGAAATATATAAATGCTTTGGTTGTGGCCGTAGTGGCAATAGCATCGGGTTTTTAATGGAGCACGAAAAATACAGCTACGTTGAAGCATTACGATGGCTGGCCCAAAAGTACAATGTTGAAATAGAAGAAACAGAAACAACGCCCGAACAGAAACTTCACCAGCAGGCTGCAGACAGTTTATATATTATCAACAATTTTGCGCAGCAGTTCTTCAGTGATGTTTTATTGAATACGGAAGAAGGTCGCGATATTGGTTTAAGCTATTTAAAAGAACGTGGTTTTAGAGAAGATGTCATCAAAAAATTTCAGTTAGGATTTAATCCTGAAGCAAGAGACAGTTTTACAAAAGCTGCCCTCGCAGCTCAATACAATTTAGAACTGCTGCAAAAAAGCGGATTGGTTACTGTAAGAGATGAAAGGCCGCAGGATAATTATCGTGGGCGTATCATCTTCCCTATCCATAACCAAAGCGGAAAAGTACTGGGTTTTGGCGCACGTATTTTAAAGACAAATGATAAGGCGCCTAAATATATCAATACGCCCGAAAATGATATTTATGTAAAAAGTAAAGTACTCTACGGCAGTTATTTTGCGAGGCAAGCGATCGATAAAGCAGATGAATGTTTATTGGTAGAAGGTTATACCGATGTGGTATCCCTGCACCAGGCGGGCATTGAAAATGTGGTGGCGAGTGGTGGAACTGCGCTTACCCCCGATCAATTAAGACTAATAAAAAAATATACCAATAACCTCACTATTATTTATGATGGTGATGGTGCAGGTATCAAAGCGGCCCTGCGCGGATTGGATCTTGCATTAGAAGAAAGTCTGAATGTAAGATTGGTATTGATACCTGATAAGGAAGATCCCGATAGTTATGTAAATAAAGTAGGCGCCTCGGCTTTTGTAGATTTCATTGCTGCGAATAAAAAGGATTTCATTTTATTTCAATTAGAAAATTCTTTAAAAGACGCGGGTAACGACAGCACAAAAAAATCAGCTGTAGTAAATCAGATCGCCGAAACGATCTCTAAGATAAATAAGACGGAAGATTTCACAAAACAGCAGGATTATATCAAACAGGCTTCTCAATTATTAAAAATTGAAGAGGAAGGTTTACATGCATTGGTCAATAAATTCCTGCGAGATAAAATCACCAAGGAAGAAAATCGTATTGGCAGAGAAAACGCGAACGATGCATTTTTAAAAAGCGAACAGCCTTTTGAAATTGAAGATGATGCCCTGTTCTTATTAAATAAAGATGAGCAATATGAAAGAGCAATGGTACGCAGCATACTGGAGTTTGGATTGAACGAATGGAACGAAGACCAAAAAGTAGCTGACCATGTTTTTGCAGAGATAGACAATAATCAATTAGAAGAGCTGATCGATAATAAGAGCCTGATCACTATTTTAAATACTTACAAAGCCTGGTACAATGCAGGTATGGAACCTACGCCTAAGACATTTTTATATGATGAAAATTTAGAAATGGCAGCACTGGTTTTAAGCATCATGGATTTTTCTGTAGAGATAAGCCATAACTGGGCACGTGTGTACGAAGGAAAAATTCATACAAGAGAAGAGCTGTACAAAGAAGAAGTTTTTTCTACACTCAACTACCTTAAATTAAGAAAGATAAAAAGGCTGATAGATGAAAATCAACGCGACCTCGAAAAAGCACAAACCGATGAAGAGCAATTGGTGCTGCTGCAAACACACCAGCACCTGAAACAAATGGAAATTGAACTAACCAAACAAGTTGGTATGGTAATATTCAGGTAGTCAAATCTTCCATTTTTATTTTCGTCAGCACTTTCGCTATTGCTACCAATAAAATCGATACCACAAAAAAAGCGATACATATATACAGGCAGTGTAGCAATACCGTCGACAAGCCCCAAAAATCTACATTCATGAAAGGGTAAGGATAAAAATGCACAATCGCTCCTCTGATCAAAGTATATATGCAATACACTAATGGATAGATCAACCACG
>Ga0206961_1005_pt1 | contig 42430 bp, 41 predicted proteins | sample Alteio_BWOrgHeat_30_FD_153238 | JGI IMG/M metagenome (GOLD analysis project Ga0206961, IMG submission 153238) | Enriched cells from forest soil in Barre Woods Harvard Forest LTER site, Petersham, Massachusetts, United States -... | ecosystem: Environmental > Terrestrial > Soil > Temperate forest >...
TATGAAAAACTAATACACTTGTTGAGGCATCGTAAATACTCCTTTCTTTTAAAATTATTCCGCATTAGAAAACATCCAAGTTATTTACAACCTTATGGCGGAAGCCAGTGGTGGGCAATACCGATTGAAACGGTAAAAAAGGTCATCGATTACCTGGACCTTCACCCGGATTTTTTAGTATATCATAAAGATACTTTAGTACCTGATGAAATATTATTTCAAAGTGTAATAATGGGATTGTATAAAGCTCCTTATGCAGAAATTGCCCAATCAGTAACATATGTTGATTGGGGAAGACCCAACGTAACATTACCCGTAACTTTTACAGCAGATGATTTTAGCGTATTGTTCAACCTGCCGGCCAATTTTTTATTTGCGCGAAAATTTGATATGAGTAATAACGAGGAAATACTTGACCTGATCGATGAAAGAATATTGGCTAAGCATGATCAATAATTGCTGCTAAATAGCAAGATAAAGATGAAATGTGCGACGCCACCGAAGCTAAATAGCAGCACTTAGCCCGGCTAATACGGCTTCTAATTTAAACTTGACGAACTACAACAAATTGACGAATTTTGCTGCATGATCTTAGCAGAAAGCCCATATTTATTATACTCTGATGGCGAAGGGAATATTTTCGAGGACCTTTCCTTATATGCAACCGGCCGCACAGGTTGGGATGCCGTTCCGGTTCCTGAAGATGAATGGATAGAAATTCCTGAAGGCGGTTCGTTATACGAATTGCCGGGGCGCAGAGGAATTGGTATCGATGTTAAAACGGGCGATATGCGTTTGTGCGAAAAGGGTTGGGCTGTTGCGGCTTTTATTCCACCTGCACATACAGGTTTGTATATTGCAGCTTATGAAACGATGGCTGATGCACCAACACTGCCTTTGTTTTGTTACACGGCAGCATCCTGGTTTAATGGTAAGTTTTACGTGCCTGCTGTAAGAATTGAAAATGATATTCGCCAGGAGAGCGAAGGCTTTGATACTGCAAAAATTGAAACAGGGGTTACTAAATTGTTAGCTGCTTATCCGCATAATCGTTTAGTAAAACATTTGGCTGAGAATTGTTGTTTGACGTATCATTGTCCGGCTGCAAGAAATTTTTTCTTGGGTAGATGGGAATGTCCTATTCCTTCTTCGCCTGCTTGTAATGCCAATTGTGTTGGCTGTATTTCTTTTCAACCGGAAGAAGAAACAATTGTTAGCACACAAGATCGTTTAACGTTTAAACCTACGGCGGAAGAAATTGTTGAATTTACCGTGCCGCATTTAGAAAGTGCGCCTTTTCCTATTGTTAGTTTCGGACAAGGTTGCGAAGGCGAACCGTTGTTGATGTGGGAAACGATCCGTGAATCGATCAAAGAAATTCGTAAGCATACAATAAAAGGAAGTATCAATATCAATACCAACGGTAGTAAGCCGGATGCAGTAAAAGCATTGTGCGAAGCGGGTTTAAATAGTATGCGTGTGAGTACGAATAGTGCGAGAGAAAAAATATACACGCCATATTACCGCCCGAACAATTACAAATTTGAAGATATTATTGAGAGCCTGAAAGTTGTGCGAAGCTTTGGCGGTTGGACGAGCATCAACTATTTTGTTTTTCCGGGTATGACGGATAGTGTGGAGGAATATGAAGCATTGCGCAAATTAATTAGGGAAACAGATCTGTGCATGATACAATGGCGCAATTTTAATATTGATCCTGATTGGTATATGGGTAAGATCGGTGTTGCGGAAACAGGAGAGTGTATGGGGATCAAACAAATGATGGAACTGATCCATGAAGAATTCCCGAATTTGAAATTTGGTTATTTTAATCCATCAATGGAAAGGATCAAAGGGAATTTCGAAGCTGATTTTGCGCATTAAATTTTAATTTTATAATGAAAAGAAATAATCACTGGGCGGTTTTTGTTTCGAAAAATGCTAATAAGGATCTGTTCATACAACTATTGTTAGAGAAGAAGATCGAAGGCGGGTTAGCTGAATTTAATGATAAGGCTACTATGCTGATGTCGGATCTTTCGATAATCGAATTGATCAACGAAGAAGAAATTCATGATCGTGTTGAAGTAGATAAAATAAATAATAAAAGGCTTCGCTCCATGTCAAGCGGCGAACAAAAAAAAGCACTCCTTGCTTATTGCCTTTCTAGAAATCCTGATTATATAATTCTTGATAATCCATTTGATAATTTAGATATTGCTTCGCAGGCATCGCTGGGAGGATTATTGAAAGATGCAGGAGAACAAGCTTCGCTTATCCAGATCATTAACCGTAAAACAGATGTTTTGCCCTTCGTTACAAATGCGGTGAGTATCGATGCTAAAAATAAAATTACTTATCACAAGAACGTTGAAGAATATTTGCATCAGCAGAAAAACGAATCAATTGTTTTTCCGAACGATGTTCCAAAACCTTTGCATGACTATGAAATTAAGAGCGACGCATTGGTTGTTTTTAATAAAGTAAATGTTGCGTATAACGAGCGGCCAATTGTAAAAGATATTTCCTGGAAAATAAATACCGGAGAGTTCTGGCAATTGATCGGTCCGAATGGTTCTGGTAAATCAACCTTGCTGACTTTAATAACAGGCGATAATCCGAAAGGTTACGGACAAGATCTCACCTTATTCGGAATGAAAAAAGGAACGGGCGAAACCGTATGGGATATCAAACAGAATGTTGGTTATTTTACTCCGTCTATGACGGATTTGTTTAGTAAGAATCATACGCTGCAGGGAATGGTCGTATCAGGATTATTTGATTCGATCGGTTTATACGTTATTCCTGCTGAAGCACATTTGCAGGTTGCGAATGAATGGTTGCAATTGATCGAGATGGATCATTTGAAAAATATATCCTTTAGTAAATTATCATTGGGGCAGCAACGTTTAGCATTGATCGCACGGGCAATGATCAAACATCCGCCTTTATTGATATTAGATGAGCCTACTTCCGGATTGGATGATTACCATGTATCATTGGTAACTTCTTTAATTAATAAGATAGCAGCAGAAAGCAGAACGGCAATTTTGTATGTATCACATCGCAAAGAAGAAGGACTTGAGCCAAAATTTATTTTTGAATTAATCGTAGATGAAAAAGGATCGACAGGTAAAATAGTGTTGGGACTAGATTAAATGAATAAATATTATGCTGTCAATATCTTGTATTATAATTATTGTGTTTATCGCTACTTTAATTCGTTCTACTTTTGGATTTGGAGAGTCTCTGGTTGCAGTGCCGTTATTGATACTTTTTATGCCTATTGAAATAGCGGTACCTCTTTCTGTATTAATATCAATTACAGTAGCAATAATTATTGTTGTACAAGATCATGATCAAATACATTTTAGCAGTGCAAAATGGCTGATTATTTTTGCTCTGATGGGAATTCCTTTAGGGCTATTGATACTGGTTTATGGAAATGAACAGTATGTTAAACTAGGATTGGGATTACTCATCATCTTATATGCACTTTATTCTCTATCTTGGAAACAGGATTTAAAACTTGAATCTGATAATAAAGTTTGGCTTTTTATCTGTGGCTTTTTATCAGGTATTTTGGGAGGGGCTTATGGTATTAATGGTCCGCCACTTGTACTTTATGGAAATATGCGTGACTGGTCTGCGAAACATTTTAGGGCAACACTACAGGCCTATTTTTTAATAGCCAGTATTATCGGCATGTTTGGTTATTGGTACAAAGGGCTTTGGACTATGGCTGTAACATATAATTTTCTGATAGTATTACCCGTTGTGCTACCCACAATTTTTTTAGGAAGGTATTTTAATCATAAACTTAAAACTGAGAGTTTCTTTAAGTATATCTATTACGGACTAATTGGAATCGGATTTATACTGTTAATACAATTCTTTATCAAGAGTAAGTCAATCTAATTAGCAGTATTTATTTATTGAGCAACCGAACAGTATCCTTCGCAAAGTAAGTAGCGATCAGATCTGCGCCTGCACGTTTGATCGAAGTCAAACTTTCGATAATCGCTTTATCTTCATTTAACCAGCCCATTTTTGCAGCGGCTTTTATCATAGCATACTCACCACTCACATGGTATGCACTCACAGGGACAGTCACAGTATTTTTTATTTCGCGGATAATATCTAAATAAGCCATTGCAGGTTTTACCATTACGATATCTGCACCTTCTTCCACATCCATTAATGTTTCCTTGATGGCTTCAGTTCTATTAGCGAAATCCATTTGGTATGTTTTTTTATCGCCAAAACCAGGACTGCTATCTAAAGCATCTCTGAACGGCCCATAAAAACAAGAAGCATATTTAGCGCTATAGGCCATGATGCCTGTCTTGGTAAAATTATTTATTTCTAAAGCCTCACGGATTTCTCCGATACGGCCGTCCATCATATCGCTTGGGGCAACAAAATCTGCTCCTGCTTCTGCATGACTGATACTCATTTGTACCAATGCATCTACTGTAGGATCGTTTACTATTTCATTGTTTTCTACAATACCATCATGACCGTAAATTGAATAAGGGTCAAGCGCTACATCCGTCATCACGATCATTTCCGGTACGGCATTTTTTATGGCTTTAATGCTGCGTTGCATCAAACCATTTTTATTCCATGCTTCTTTGCCGGTATTGTCTTTTAAAGAATCATCACATTTAATAAAAAGTAGAACGCTTTTTATACCCAGGCTCCACAATTCTTTTACTTCAATGATCGTAAGGTCTAATGAGCGTCGATAGTAGCCGGGCATTGAGGGTATCTCAAATTTTATGTTCTCGCCTTCATCGATAAATAGCGGGGCTATAAAATCTGATGGCGTTAAAATAGTTTCTGCCACTAAGCTTCTTATCGAAGGGTTAGTTCTTAAAATTCTATTTCTTCTTTGTAAAAACATTTTTATGTACGATTTACGATGTTTGATGTACGATGTTAAAAAGACCTTCTTAACAAGAGTTTGATTTTCTTGCCCACTCTGCTTTCTCTTCTTCAGTGACTAAATTTAACCAATCTATTGGATGCAAGCATGCTTGTAACAATTTATCTTCTTCACTACCTTTTTCAGGTTGATAATTATATTCAAATCTTACTGTTGGTGGAAGGCTCATTAAAATACTTTCAATTCTGCCATTCGTTTTTAATCCGAATAAAGTGCCGCGGTCGTGAACCAAATTAAACTCCACATATCTGCCTCTGCGTATTTCCTGCCAGTGCTTGTTTTTATCAGTATAGGGCGCGTTCTTTCTTTTTTCAACGATTGGCAGATATGCTTCTATAAATGAATCGCCACAGCGTTTGGCAAAGTTTATCCAAAAATCAACATCTTTGTTTTCATCCGGACGCTGATAATCATAAAATATCCCGCCAATACCTCTGCGTTCATTATTACGATGGAAATTTACAAAGTAATTATCGCAGGTCGCTTTGAACTTTGGATAGAATGATATATCAAATGTATCGCAGGCGTTTTTGTACGTCTGATGAAAATGTTTAGCATCTTCCTCAAATAAATAATATGGGGTAAGATCTGTTCCTCCACCGAACCATCTATCGATCACTTCATCGTGTTCATTATATAATTCGAACATCCTGTAATTAGCATGAACAGTTGGTACAAACGGATTTAATGGATGGATCACTAAACTTAATCCGCAGGCAAACCATTTAGCGCCATCAATCTTTAATTGTGTGCGCATCGCATCAGTTACATCTCCAAAAACTATTGATGTATTTACACCTCCCTTTTCAATTGCATTTCCATTGGCAATTATCCTGGTCTTGCCGCCACCACCCTCAGCGCGTTCCCATGCATCTTCTATAAACACCGCTTTACCATCTGCTTTTTCCAAAGCAGTACAAATGCGATCTTGAAGATCATGCACAAAATTTATCCAGGTATCTTTTATCATATAGTGAAAAAGTAAAAAGTTAAAAATCAAAACCAAAAGGTAATAAAGTACTTATTACCTTAGTCTCTATAACTTCCTTATTCCTTATTTTGTATTTCTTATTTAATCAAAACGATATTCCTTCACCGCATCAACAAAAGCCCTTGCATGATCAACCGGTACATTTGGTAAAATACCATGCCCCAAATTAGCGATATGTCTTCCTGGTCCAAATGCATCGAGCATTGCTTTTACTTCTTTTTTAATAATAGGTATCGGCGATAATAATTTTGCCGGATCATAATTTCCCTGTAACGTAATATTCTTACCCGCAAACTGGCGTGCAGTCTGTGGTTTAATGCACCAGTCAATTCCTAAACCTGCGGCGCCTGTTTCGGCCATCTTATCTAAAGATTGCCATGCACCTTTTGCAAAGATGATCGTTGGTGCTAAATCTTTTAACGTCGTAACGATCTGGCGGATATATTGTAATGATAATACTTCAAAATCCTCAGGTCCTAATAAACCACCCCAGCTATCAAATATCTGTATCGTATCTGCTCCGGCTTTTACCTGTCCTTGTAAATATTTGATCGTGGTATCAGTGATCATTTGTAATAACTGGTGCGCTACTTCCGGCTGTGTGTAGCAGAATGTTTTTGCTTCGTCAAAAGTTTTAGAACCTTTACCCTGCACCATATAACATAACAATGTCCAGGGCGCACCCGCAAAACCGATCAATGGGACACGGCCATGCAATTCTTTTTTTATCATTTTGATCGCATCAAAAACATACCCCAGGCTTTCATCAACTTCGGGAACGCGAATGCGTTTTAGATCAGCCAATGTTTTGATAGGATCCGGTAATATCGGCCCCTGACTTTCTATCAATTGTACTTCCAGGCCCATGGCTTGCGGAACCACTAAAATATCTGAAAATAAAATGGCCGCATCTACACCAATAATATCTACCGGTTGTAAAGTTATTTCACAAGCCAGTTCAGGTGTTTGACAACGTTCAAAAAAGCCGTATTTATTTCTTAGTACCATGTACTCAGGTAAATAACGACCGGCCTGACGCATCATCCACACGGGGGTTCTTTCAGTTTTCTCTCCGCGAAGCGTTCTTAATAATAGGTCGTTCTGTAATGTGCTCATGTAGTTAGTTTCGTGTCAGTTATTATGCATAGTATGCAATTGCTTTTTCCATCAGATCATCCTTGCCATGCTTATCACTTAGTACTATTTTATTTTTAGTATATTTTTTAATGGTGCTTGCTGTTGTATTGCCAATGGCAAATAGTGTTGTTTGGAGTGTTACTTTATTGGTTGTAAAAAAACTTTCTACTGCACTCGGACTAAAAAACAAAATGCCATCATATTTTTTAGTTATTTTTTCATTAAGCTGAAATGTTTTGTACACTTCCACTTCATTCACTTCTATTTTATTCTCTGCTAATTTCTTAGGCAGCTCATGCCTGCGCTGATCGCCGCAGAAGAAAGCTACTTTATTGATATTTTTTTCTGCGATAATAGCATCCGCTAATTCAGCGGCGCTGTCTGCCGTTCCAACAATCGATCTGCCATCAAATTCTTCTACTACTAATTTTTGCGTGGCTGCGCCGATGCAAAATATTTTCCAGTCTGCCGGTTTTTTATCAAGATAATTTCTCACAGCTTCCACCGCATTCATACTCGTAAAAACGATCGTCATTGGTTGGTTGGCCAATTCGTTGATCTGTTTTTTTAATTTGGCACTGATGATCGGCTCTGTACGAATGAATTCAATAATATCTATAGCGATGCCTTGCTGCTTTGCCTCTTTTATAAGAAAAGCATTTACGGGCCTGGTGCATAATATTGTTTTAATCTTTTCCGCCATTGCGAATACTATCTGCTATTTTTTGTCCGCCGTTGTTTAATAATTCATGTGCCGCTTTTGTTCCAAGATCATCAATATCTTTTATTGATATTCTTTTCTCGATCGACAATTTATCTTTTCCGTCGATCGATAAAATATTGCCTTTAAAGATAAGCTCATTATTTTTTATCTCCGCCAATGCGCTGATAGGCGTGGAGCAGCCGCCCAATAAACCACGTAAAAAATCTCTTTCTATTTTTTGTGCATAGCTCAGTGTCAGTATCATTCAATTGCTTACAAGCATCAAATGAATAGCTATCACCTTCTTTGCAAGCAACGGTAATGGCGCCTTGTGCGGGCGCGGGCAACATCCAATCCAGTTCTATCGATTGTTCCGGACGAAGCTCAATTCTTTCTAATCCTGCTGCTGCAAAAATCGCACCGTTCCAATTACTATCCGTTACTTTTTTTAATCTTGTATTTACGTTGCCGCGAAGATTTTCAACAGTATGATTGGGATAACGGTTTAGCCATTGTGCTTTCCTGCGAATACTGCTGGTAGCAATGATCGCCGTAGAATTCAGATCATTTAGGAAATTAATATTGCCTTTATAAACAAAAAGATCTTTGTATGAAGCACGTTTCAACACAGCGGCTTGTACAATTCCTTTTGGTAATTGCGTAGGCACATCTTTCATGGAATGCACAGCAATATCAATGGTATCATTTAATAAAGCAATATCTAAACTTCTTGTAAAAATTCCCTGCACACCCATTTCGTATAAGGGCGTTTGCAGATCGATATCACCTTCGCTTTTTATGTGAACTAATTCAGACTCAAATCCGTTTTCGGCCAATAACTTTTGTACATGTACAGCTTGCCACACGGCCAACTGACTTTCTCTTGTCCCGATGCGGATAAGTTTCTTCATTGAAAAATTTAATTATTTAAACCGGGAGCAATAAAATCATTGATGGCTTCAATATACTGACAGCCATGTTGATTTTGTACGCGAAGTTTTGCAGCCATTCCATTAATTACTTTCTGGATTTTTTCCTGAGCATTAACAGGGCTTGCAGGTGAGGGTATATCTTGTGATGCACTGCAATACAATTTGCAGGCGTGCATTCCCTGTAATTTAGTTTTAACCGCTTTTAATACCGGTACATTTTTGCGCATTTCGTGCCATAGCACAAACTCGTGTATATGTTCAAGAATGATCGCTTTTGCTTTTGGAACTTCAGCTTCTCTTCTTTGCAGGGTAACGTCTTTTATTTTTGATAGTTCATCAACGTTGATGAGTGTTACATTCGGTAATTGTTGTGCAGCTATTTCAACATTATAAGGAATAGATAAGTCAATGATCAGCTTCTTGCAGGTATTTTCTACATGAGATTTTAAAATAACCGGATCGGTTGCATTCGTTGCTACTAAAATAATATCAGCATCTTTAACTTGTGCAGCAAGATCATTCATGGAGGCAGATAATAAACCTAATTCATTAGCCAGCTCCGCAGCTTTATCTTCTGTGCGATTAATTAAGGTGATATTTTTTGTATCAAGATAATCAACCATATTCTTGCAGGTATTGCGCCCGATCTTTCCGGTACCTAACAAAACGATCTTTTTATCTGCAATATTTGTGATGGTCTCTTTAATATATTGAACAGCTGCAAAAGAAACGGAAACAGTGCCTCCGCTTAATTGAGTTTCTGTTTTAATTTGTTTAGATGACTGCAAAACGCTGTTCACTAATCTTTCCAAATAACAACCGATGAAATCATGCTCTTTGGAAAGTTTTACGGCTAGTTTTATCTGACCAACAATTTCATAATCCCCGAGTATCTGAGAATCCAGACCTGCTGCTACATTGAACAAATGTTCGATCGCTTTTCCACCTTGTTTGATATAAGATAATTTGCAAAATGTTTCAAGAGAACCTTCCGTTTGTGTAGTTAGGAGTTCACATAATTTGGAAGCATCTTCAGCAAAACCATAAATCTCTGTACGGTTGCAGGTTGATACAACAAACAATTCGCTCAAACCATATTGAGGTGCTAAAGAAAGAAGTTGAAGGTATTGGTCTTTATTGATGGCAAACTGTCCGCGAACAGCTGCATCCGTTTTTCTATAATTAACGCCAGCGATAAAAAATTGTGATATCTCGGTTAGTTGGTGCTGCATGTTAAAACTCAGTTCTGAAATTCTGTTACAAAATTAACTTCCGGTATTCGTGTTTACTAATTTGTATGTCATTGGTTTGTCATTTCTATTACTGATTTTTATCAGGTTTAAAGTAACAGTCTGTATGATGTACGCTTTTAAATGAAACTTGGTTTTTTAAATAGTGCACCGTATTAATCTCAATTCTAATATAGCACCCATTTTAAAGGAATTTAGGAAAGATGGATTCGCCGAAAAGCTTTATAGCATTATCTTTTATGGAATTGAAGTTAATTTTGAAATTTGTAAAAGAAATAATGACAAACTATTTTAGTTATCCTTGCGTACATTTAAAATCTCTTACCTGATTGTAACTATTATGATGAGTCTGTGGTTACATTTGCAAAATAGTTTACAATATGAGTGCAACAAAACGAGGAATAGTATTGATGAATCTGGGGTCTCCCGATTCAACAGAGGTAAAGGATGTAAGACGGTACCTGAATGAGTTTTTGATGGATGAGCGCGTGATCGATACGCCGTATGTTTTAAGGTTGTTGTTAGTAAAGGGATTGATAACGCCAACACGCGCGCCTAAATCTGCGGAGGCTTATAAAACCATTTGGACAAAAGAAGGTTCTCCATTGATCGTTTTTACAAAACAATTGCAGGCAGCATTGCAAAAGCTGGTAGAAGAACCTGTTGAAATTGCCATGCGGTACGGAAGTCCCACGCCGCAGGAAGCATTTGATAATTTGCTTCGCAAGAATCCGGATATTGAAGAAGTAGTAGCAGTGCCGCTTTACCCGCACTACGCCATGTCATCTTACGAAACAGCAGTAGCGCATGCTAAAGAAACTTACAAAAAGAACGGCTACAAGTTTCAATTGAAATTTGTAGAGCCTTATTATAATGATGCTGATTATATTAATGCACTGGCTGATAATATGCGCCCGTATTTGCAAAAAGAATACGATCATATTTTATTCAGCTATCATGGCGTTCCAGGCAGGCACATTAAAAAAAGTGATATCACCGGAAACCACTGTCTCACAGTAGCAGACTGTTGCAATGTGGCTTCACCTGCACATGCACATTGTTACCGTCACCAATGTTTTACGACAACAAGATTGGTAACGGATCAACTACAAATTCCTAAAGATAAATTCAGCATCTCTTTTCAATCAAGACTAGGAAAAGGATGGCTGGAACCATTTACAGATATACGTTTAGAGCAAATGCCAAGAGAAGGGATCAAAAAGCTCCTGATCATTTGTCCGGCTTTTGTAAGTGATTGTTTAGAAACTTTAGAAGAGATCGAAGATCGCGGGAGAGAAATTTTTTTGCATGCAGGAGGTGATAAATACACTATGATCCCTTGCTTAAATACGAACCCGTTATGGGTGGCAACTTTAAAGAAATTAATTGCTGAATGCTAATAAGCTGAATGCGTAACGCTGAAAGCTACATGCAAAACAATACTTTTGTATTCGCATTAAGCCCCAAGCATTGAGCGTTAAGCAAAATAAAAAGAATGTATAACTACGTAAAAGCGCTTCATATCATTTTTATTGTAACCTGGTTCAGCGGGATGTTTTACATACCCCGTTTGTTTATTTACAATACGGAAGCGGGTGATAAACCTGAAATTGAAAAGGAGATATTACGCAGGCATTTTTCCGTAATGATCAAACGTTTATGGTTTGGTATTACCTGGCCTTCTGCCATACTCACCCTTATTTTTGGTACCTGGATGGGCTTTTTGTACGGAAGTATTCCCGAATGGCTTGCCATTAAACTCTGTTTTGTAGTGGGTTTATACATTTATCATTTCACTTTACAGAAGATATATGCCGAGCAAATAAAGGGCATTTTTCGCTATACTTCCCAGCAATTGCGTATCTGGAACGAGGTCGCCACTATCTTTTTGATCGCTATTGTAATGATGGCAGTGGTAAAACAAGCCATGAGCCTGGTTTGGGGTATACTCGGACTGGTATTATTCATCATTTTATTGATGAGTGCCATCAGAATTTATAAGATCGTCCGTTCTAAAAAATCAGAATAGCCATTTTTATTGTTTTCCATTGATTTTGAACTGCTTGGATAATCTAAAAAGATTTCCACGATTTGAATTTGTATAGTATCTTTGCTGCTCATTTTTATAGTTAAAGTATGTTATTTACGGCTTCCATTATGGGTATGTGCAATTGCTGCAGCATCAAGGTCTATTGTTGTTAAGCCTTTTGGTTTTTACTTCAATCCCGTAATAATCAGTATTCTCTCAACTTGTACAGTTAAATAACAAAAAATGACAAACAATCCTCTTCAAAATAGCACGTCTGAATTACTCCACCAGTCAAGTGGACTAAGCATCGCTGAATTCATCAAAGTCTTGGTGGACAAATATCCCGGAAAGGTCACATTTTCTTCAAGCTTTAGTTTTGAAGACCAGGTGATCACACACGAGATATTACACAATAAACTGGATGTCAAAATATTTACTTTAGATACGGGCCGTTTATTTGCAGAAACTTATTCTGTTTGGAACAGCACGAACGAAAAATACCACACATATATCAAAGGGTATTACCCTCAGGCAGAAGAACTGGGGAAATTTGTGCAGGAAAAAGGCCCCAATTCTTTTTACGAATCAATCGATAACAGAAAAGGCTGTTGCTTTATCCGTAAGGTTGAGCCTTTAAGAAGAGCATTGGCAGGAAATGCGATCTGGATAACAGGTTTACGTGCTGAGCATTCTCCCGACAGACAAAATATTCCATTAGTTGAATGGGATGAAGTTAACCAAATCATCAAGTACAATCCAATTTTACATTGGTCAACCGAAGAAGTTAGAAAATATATCAACGATAACAATGTTCCCTACAATCCTTTACACGATAGAGGTTTTGTAAGCATCGGGTGTGCGCCATGTACACGTGCCATCAAGCCGGGAGAAGATTTCAGGGCTGGGCGATGGTGGTGGGAAGATGCAGCGAATAAAGAATGTGGTTTGCATGTACATGGTGATGTGGAAGTAAATGCAGATGTTGAGAAAAGCGCTTTTAATGTTTAATAAGTAAGAAAGAACAAAATAAGAATATGAGTTTACAGAGATTAGATTATTTGGAGCAGTTAGAATCGGAATCCATTCACATTTTTCGTGAAGTGGCTGGTCAGTTTGAAAGACCGGCTTTGTTGTTTTCAGGCGGTAAAGATTCTATCGTGATGGTGCATTTGGCATTGAAAGCTTTTCGTCCGGGAAAATTTCCTTTTCCTTTGGTGCATATCGATACCGGTCATAATTTTCAGGAAGCACTTGACTTCAGAGATAATATGGCCAAGTCAATTGGCGAAAAACTAATTGTGCGTAATGTAGAAGATACGATCAAAGCAAAAAATTTAACGGAACAAAAAGGAAAATTCGCGAGCCGCAATGCTTTGCAGACTTTCACTTTGTTAGATACTATTGAAGAATTCAAATTCGACGCTTGTATCGGCGGTGCAAGAAGAGATGAAGAAAAAGCAAGAGCGAAAGAAAGAATATTTTCTGTAAGAGATGAATTTGGTCAGTGGGATCCGAAATTACAAAGGCCGGAATTGTGGAACACTTACAATGGCAAGATCAATAAGGGCGAGAATGTTCGTGTGTTCCCGATCAGCAACTGGACAGAATTGGATATCTGGAATTATATCCGCAGAGAAAAAATCGAGTTACCGTCTATTTATTTTTCTCATGACAGAGAAGTGCTGGAATACCAGGGACAATACATCGCTACATCAAAATTCATACAGATCGACCCAACTGATAAGATCTCTGTTAAAAAAGTAAGGTATAGAACAGTGGGAGATATGACTTGCACCGCAGCAGTAGAATCAAGCGCATCAACATTGGATGATATCATTACAGAAATTATAGCAACAAAAACCAGTGAACGTGGCGAAACGAGAATTGATGACAGGGTAAGCGAAGCGGCAATGGAAGACAGAAAGAAGAACGGATATTTTTAATTTGATAATTATTCGATTTGGAGATGTGATCATGTAAAACTTTCAATCATCACATCATCAAATTACCAAATCACCAAATAGAACATATGGATATTTTAAGATTTATAACTGCAGGAAGTGTTGATGACGGAAAAAGTACATTGATCGGGCGTTTATTGTATGATAGTAAATCTATCATGATCGATCATTTAGAAGCGATAGAAAAACAAAGTAAGAATAAAGACGATGGTGAAATTGACCTGGCTTTATTAACTGACGGACTTCGTGCAGAAAGAGAACAAGGAATTACAATTGATGTAGCGTACAAATATTTCTCTACACCAAAACGTAAATTCATTATTGCTGATGCTCCGGGACATATTCAATATACGCGTAACATGGTTACCGGCGCATCTAATTCCGACCTTGCAATTATTTTGGTGGATGCAAGACATGGAGTGATCGAACAAACACGTCGCCACTCTATCATTACTTCTTTGTTGAATATACCGCATGTAATTATAGCAATCAATAAAATGGATCTTGTTGAATATTCACAAGACGTTTATAATAATATAGTGATCGATTATGCGAAAGTGGCAGAAACGCTAGGATTAAAAGATATTACTTACATACCTATCAGTGCATTGAACGGAGATAATATCGTAGACAAATCGGATAAATATCCATGGTACGAAGGGCGATCATTATTAGATATTTTAGAAACGGTAGAGTTAGCGAATGATATCAATTACAATGATCCAAGATTTCCTGTGCAATATGTAATTCGTCCGCAAACAGAAGAGCTGCACGATTATCGTGGCTACGCCGGAAAAGTGATCAGCGGTGTTTATAAAGTAGGCGATAAGGTTGTTGTTCAACCCGCAGGAATTGAAAGCACGATCAGCACTATTGAAATTGCCGGTAAAGAAGTAGCAGAAGCATTTGCACCTCAAAGCGCGATACTTCATTTAAAAGATAAGATCGATATCAGCCGTGGCGATATCATTGTAAATAAAAATAATCAGCCGAGGGTTGAAAATGAACTTGAAGTATTGCTGTGTTGGATGGCTAACAAACCATTAGTGGTTGGCAGCAAATATTTATTACAAATAAACAGCAGGGTAGTAAGAGCGGTGATAAAAGATATTGAGTATAAATTAAACGTTAACTCTTTAGAAAAAGAACCGGCTCCGGACCAGGCATCATTAAACGATATTATTAAAGCAACTATAAAAACAGCTTCACCCATTCCTTTTGATTCTTACAAAAAATTAAGAGTGAACGGTGGCGCTATATTGATCGATGAAACAAGCAACGTAACTGTTGGTGCTTGTATGATCCAGTAAAGCAGCAAGTAATAAGTAGCAAGTCGCAAGACGAACTATTCTTGATACTTAATACTTATATCTTAATACTAAAACAGAAACATGAGTACTAATCAATTTATAAAAGACTTACACGCGCAACACTTAAAAGGAGATACTACTTTTCCTGATAAAGAATTAGCAAAAGAATTCATCGATTCATTTTTTGAATTTTTGTTTATTCCTAATCAGCAAAGAAGGCATACGGTAGCTGATCTTGAAAAAGAATTCGAATCTTTTAAGAGCCATTTATCTACATTGATCTATGACGTAGTAGGCAATGGCGATAAAACCCAGGCTTTTACAAAAACATTTTTTGATAAAGCACCTTCGATCTATAAGTCATTATTAAAAGATGCGGAAGCTGTATTGAAATTCGATCCTGCTGCAAGGTCAATTGAAGAAGTATTGGTAGCATACCCTGGCTTTTATGCAACAGCTGTGTATCGCTTCTCTCACCAGTTATGGATCGAGGGAGTAAAAATATTACCAAGAATGTTCTCTGAATATGCGCATAGTAAAACCGGTATTGATATTCATCCCGGTGCAGTTATCGGCGATTCATTTTTTATTGATCACGGTACAGGTATCGTAATTGGTGAAACAACGATCATTGGTAACAATGCTAAAATATATCAGGGTGTAACTTTGGGTGCATTAAGCGTAAGCAAAGGCAAAGCGCAAACGCAAAGGCATCCGACCATTGAAGATAATGTGATCATTTATTCGGGTGCAACAATATTAGGCGGTGATACAGTGATCGGCCATGACAGCGTGATCGGCGGAAATGTTTGGCTTACCAATAGTGTATTGCCACATTCAATTGTATACCACAAAAGCGAAATAACCATCAGAGATAAAAATCCTTTACCGGAGGCATTGAATTTTGTGATCTAATTAAATAAAAACTAACCAATAAATAATAGCTACTTCAATGAAAGCAGATAACATTTTACAAACCATTGGCAATACACCACATGTTCGTCTTAATAAATTATTCGGGGCAGACCATGAAGTTTGGATCAAATTAGAAAAAACAAATCCGGGCGCGAGTATTAAAGATCGTATCGCTTTATCGATGATCGAAGATGCCGAGAAAAAAGGCTTGTTGAAGAAAGACAGTGTTATCATTGAACCTACTTCCGGTAATACGGGGATCGGTTTAGCATTGGTTGCTGCAGTAAAAGGATATAAAATAATTTTAGTGATGCCGGAAAGTATGAGCATCGAACGTAGAAGATTGATGGCATTATACGGAGCCGAATTTGTTTTAACACCCCGTGAAAAAGGAATGAAAGGCGCGATAGAAAAAGCAAGTGAATTAGTAACATCCACACCTAATGCATGGATGCCACAACAATTCGACAATCCGGCTAACACCGAGATACATAGAAAAACAACCGCCCTGGAAATTGAAAAAGATTTTCCGGATGGATTAGATTATATTATTACAGGCGTTGGTACAGGCGGACATATTACAGGTGTTGCTGAAGTACTAAAAAAGAAATGGCCCAAATTAAAAGTATTTGCTGTTGAACCCGAACTATCTCCGGTGATCAGTGGCGGAACACCCGGCCCTCACCCTTTACAGGGTATTGGTGCAGGTTTTATTCCTTCAATTTTGAATAAAGATATTTTAGATGGCGTGATACAAGTGAGCAAAGATGAAGCATTCTCTTACGCACAACGTATCGCCAAAGAAGAAGGCATTTTAGTGGGCATATCAACAGGCGCGTCATTAGCAGCTGTTGCAAAAAAATTAAAAGACATTCCTAAAAAATCAAGAATACTGACATTTAATTACGATACTGGAGAAAGATATTTATCAATTGAGGGATTGTTTTAAAAAATTAGCAATTAAAAATAGTTGCAATTAATAAGTCTCTGTTGAATCATAATAATTATTAATTCTTAATTACTAATTATTAATTAAAATAAAATGACAGCTAACAGCACAAATATTAAAAAAGGTAAAGTTATCTTGGTAGGCGCAGGTCCCGGTGATCCTGAACTTATCACGATGAAAGCTGTGCGTTATCTGCAACAGGCAGATATTGTGTTGACGGATAGATTAGTGAGCACTGATATTATCAAACAATATGTAAAAGAAGAAGCGGAAGTAATTTATGTAGGTAAGCAATGCCGCAGAGGTTATTCAACGCCACAGGAAAGTATCAATTCATATTTAGTTGAATACGCAAACGAAGGAAAATCAGTAGTGCGCTTAAAAGGCGGCGATGTTTCTATCTTCTCTAATATTTTAGATGAATTGCAAACACTGGTCGCAAATGAAATTGAATACGAAATAGTTCCCGGCGTTACAGCTGCTTTAGGTGCCGCAGCATATGCAGGCATTCCTTTAACGGCAAGAGACTATTCAACAGCGGTTCGTTTTCTTACTTTATACAAATCTGATATCGTTACGGAGGAATACTGGAAACAGTTAGCTGCTACTACGGATACGTTGGTGTTTTATATGTCCAGCGAAACATTGAACAGTGTAGTAGAAAATTTGGTAAAGAATAATATTGCAGCAGATAAATTATTAGCAGTTGTTGAACAGGCAACCACACCACTACAAACTGTTCATGTAACTAACCTGTATGAGTATACAGAGACATTAAAAGGTCGAACATTCATTTCACCTTCTTTAGTGATCATTGGCAAAGTGGTACAACTGTATGAAAAATTCGCATGGCTATCCAACAGCGGCAGTAAAGAGCATTATTTTAAACCTGTAGGGAAAATCGATGCACTAACACAAGAACAACAGGCCAAACAAGCTTCATAAAAAACTAACTGAACTAACAAATAATAAAAGGAAATGTTATCTGAACCAAAATTAAAAACTATCAGGGACTTTATCGGCTCACTAAATAAAGAGGAGCAGATATGGGCCAGTGGTTATTTAAACGGCATTGTATTTAACCAGGCTGAGGCAACACCAACCGTGAGCGCTGATGTAAAACCATTAGCGAGTAAGATCACTATTGTGTATGGTACAGAAACAGGCAACTCTAAAAAACTTTCTACAGAATTTGCAGGTAAGGCAAAAAAGATCGGCATCAATGCTAAAGTAATAGCAATGGATCAGTATCGCCTGACTGATCTTTTAAAAGAAGAATATTTTCTGGTAGTTGTGGCTACGCATGGTGAAGGCGAACCGCCTGAAGCTGCTAAAAAATTCTACGATCATGTAATGCAGGATAATACGAAACTGGATAAATTAAAATTCAGTGTATTGGCATTGGGTGATACATCTTATCCATTGTTTTGTCAGACTGGTGAAGACATTGATAAAAAATTTGAATCACTTGGCGCTAAAAGAATTGCTCCCTTACAGAAATGTGATGTTGAATTTGAAGAAGACGCCAACAAATGGTTTGGAACCGTAGTAACTGCTTTAACCAGCACGAATACACCGGCTCAGGCAACTACTGCTGCAACAGCACACGGTGCAACATCTGTTAAAAAAACGGGCAAGCTTACTTACGAAGGTCCGATCTTGACGCATATTAATTTAAATGATAAAGGCTCTAACAAAGAAACATACCATATCGAAATTGCAGCGGAAGGTATCGAATACCAATGCGGCGATTCAATAGGCATTGTTCCTGAAAATAATTCTCAGACAGTAACGGATATTATTGCTAAGACAAATATTGACGGTAATAAATCAGTGCTGTTCAAAAATGAAAAAATTACGATCTACGAATTACTGAAGAGAAGAGTTAATATTGTTTATCTAACCGAAAGGCTAATAAAACAATACGGCGATGTAATGGAACACACCATTCCTGCAGGAAGAATGGATCTGTTGGATATGGTTAGAAAATATCCAATTAAAAACATCGGACAGTTCGAAGACTTTTTAGTTACACTTAATGCAATTTCTCCAAGATTATATACCATTGCGTCTTCACCTGCTGCACATGAAAATGAAGTACATGTGATCGTTGCAAAAGATGTGTATGATGTTAACGGGCAAGTAAGATTTGGTTTGTGTTCTGATTTTTTAAAGAATTTAAAAGTAGGAGCTAAACAAAAATTCTTTGTACAACCCAACAAAAGATTCAGACTTCCTGCAGAAGACAAAGATATTATCATGGTTGGTCCGGGTACAGGTATCGCTGCTTATCGTTCATTTTTGGCAGAAAGAGATGCAACAGGTGCGTCAGGAAGAAACTGGTTGTTTTTTGGCGAACAACATTTTGCAAGTGATTTTTTATACCAAACAGAAATACAAAACTGGTTCGAGACCGGTGTGTTGAATAAGATCAACCTGGCTTTTTCAAGAGATCAGAAAGAAAAAGTGTATGTGCAGGATAAAATGCAACAACATGCAGCAGAATTATACGAATGGTTAAGCAGTGGTGCATCTTTCTATATCTGTGGAAAAAAGGATCCGATGAGTACGGATGTTGAAAATACATTGTTAAAGATCATCGAACAATACGGCAATCAATCGCCCGAAGGAGCAAAAGAATATTTAGAACAGTTGAAAGAAGAAGGACGTTACGAAAAAGACGTGTATTAAAATAGATCAAAAACAATAAATCAAATTCCAAAATTGTAAGAGGAGTTTAATAAATTAAAAAAAATATTAATTATTAATTACTAATTCTTAATTAAAAATGCCATGAGCGAGAAAAATAATTTATCTGCGATAGAGAAGATCAAAGTGGCCAGTGATGGTTTGCGTGGTTCTATTAAGCAAAGTCTGCAGGATGAAATTACCGGTGCCATTCGCGAGGATGATAAAGCCGTAATTAAATTTCATGGTATGTACGAGCAGGATGACCGTGACAGAAGAGAAGAGCGTGCTGCAAAAAAATTAGATCGCTTATACACTTTCATGATTCGCCTGCGCTTGCCTGGTGGATTTTTAACAGCTGATAAATGGATCGCTGCGCATAATATAGCCGGCGAAAATTCTACAGGCGTTATTAAAATTACAACAAGGCAAACCATCCAGTTGCATGGATTGGTAAAATCAAAAATAAAACCAACGATACAGGCTTTTAACGAAGCTCATTTAGATTCTATTGCAACATGTGGAGATATCAACCGCAATGTTACCTGTGCCTCTAATCCAAAAATGTCGCCGATCCATGCAGAAGTTTTTGCTTACGCAGATAAGATCAGTGAATTGCTAATGCCTAAAACAAAAGCTTATTACGAGATATGGATCAACGACGAAAAGATCGTCGATAAAAAGGACGAAGAAGATCCGTTATACCAGGATCGTTATTTACCAAGAAAATTCAAGATAGGTATCGCTATTCCGCCAAACAATGATTCAGATGTATTTACAAATGATATTGGTTTGATAGCGATCATAGAAAATAATGTTTTAAAAGGTTTCAATATCGCTATCGGCGGCGGTTTGTCAACTACGCATGGCAATCCCGATACGTATGCAAGATTGGGCACCGTGATCGGTTTTACTGATACGGAGTTCAAAACATTGAAAGCCATCTACGAAGTGTTAACGGTACAAAGAGATTATGGAAACCGTAGCGACAGAAAATTAGCCAGGTTAAAATATACAGTTGATAAATACGGCGTTGAATGGTTCAAAGAAGAATTAGAAAAACGTATCGGTTTTAAATTAGAACCTGCAAAACCTTATACATTTACAGAAAGACAAGATCTGTATGGTTGGGAAAAAAGTGAACAAGGCCGCTGGTACTATACCGTATTTGTTGAGAATGGAAGGGTATTGGATGATGAAAAATTCGCTTTAAAAACTGCTTTATTGGAAGTAGCTAAAACAGGCAAATCTAATTTTCTATTTACGGCAACACAGAATGTTATTATATCTGATGTAGAAGAAAAAGATAAAGCAGCGATCAATAAAATATTACAGGATTTTAAAGTAATAGAACATACAGAAAAAGCCTCCGCTGTTCGTAGAAACTCTATTGCCTGTGTGGCATTACCTACTTGCCCGTTGGCATTAGCAGAAGGGCAACGTTATTTACCAAGTCTTATTTCCAAGATAGAGCCATTGCTTGAAAAACATAAACTGGCTGATGAAAATATTATTGTCCGCATGACCGGTTGTCCAAACGGTTGCGGCCGTCCTTATGCTGCTGAAATAGGTTTTGTGGGAACAGCTCCGGGAAAATATAATATGCATTTAGGTGGTGATAACCAGGGCGAACGCTTGAACAAAACATACAAGCAACATTTGGATGAAGCAGCTATCTTATCTGAATTGGATGGCTTGTTTGGCATCTTTAAAAAAGAAAGAAAAAAAGGCGAATCGTTTGGAGATTTCTCTAATCGTAAATGGGTATCGGCCTAAAATATATTGATCTGAAAAAAATAAAAAAATGGAGCAGCAACAGTTGTTCCATTTTTATTAATTCACCGGATACAAATTGGTTTTCATAAACCTTTGTGTATACCTTATTTTTGTAAATATGAGATTTTTAGACCTATTACAATATTGGCGGGATGTTCTTTTTATTGTGTTTTGCATAGTGGCACTGGTTCAGCTATTTTATTACACTTATTTTTTTACAAGGGTAATGAATTATCAGCCTTCGGCTAAAGCAACTTCACAAACACATCCTGTTTCAGTAATTATTTGTGCCAAAGATGAGTCACTTAATCTGGCCAAACATTTACCGGCTATATTAGAGCAGCAATACAAAACTACGCATGAAATAATAGTGGTGGATGATAACTCATTTGATGATACTAGGTATTTATTAAAAGATTTTGAAGATAAATATTTGGCGCTGTTGAAAGTATTAGAGCTAAAGCAGGAGGCTCAATTCATTCCCGGAAAAAAATTCCCGTTAAGTATGGGTATTAAAGCGGCAAAATATGAGATTGTTTTATTAACAGATGCAGATTGTACTCCTGCTTCAGAGTTGTGGATAGATAAGATGCAGGCAACCTATGATGATGCAACGGAGATCGTTATTGGTTATGGCGCCTACCATAAAAAGCCGGGCTTATTAAATAAAATAATCCGTTGGGAAACATTTCATACTGCTTTGCAATATTTCAATTACACGTTGGCAGGCGTACCATATATGGGTGTTGGCAGAAACTTAAGTTATAAAAAAGTGCTTTTCTTTAAACATAAAGGGTTCTCTGCACACAACAATATATTGAGTGGCGACGATGACTTATTTGTGAATATTGCTGCAACCAAAACTAACACAAAGATCAGTATTGATAAAGATACTTTTACAATAAGCGAACCATCGAAAACTTTCGGAGAATGGGTTAGACAGAAGAAGCGCCATAATAGCTCTGGGAGATATTATAAACCAGTACATAAATTTTTATTAGGGTTGTATTCTTTTTCTCTCTTTTTATTTTATCCGTTATTGACCGTAAGCTTATTCTCTCATTTTTGGATAGCAGCAGTAATTATTTTTGTGGGCCGTTTTATATTACAAGCTGTTGTATTATACAGCAACATGAAAAAATTAAATGAAAAAGATCTTTTTATATTGTTCCCGTTTTTTGATGTGTTCATGTTCTTTTACTACCTGATCTTTGCTGTTTCTGTGGTAAGAAAGCCTAAACGTTTGTGGAAATAATCTTCTTATAGTCATGGATATCGTAAGCAAATATTTTAGTGATTTTTCTGAAGTGCAATTGAAGCAATTGGCAGAATTGAAAGAATTGTATACAGAATGGAACGAAAAAATAAATGTTATCTCACGTAAAGACATGGATAATTTTTATGAGCACCATGTATTGCATTCTTTAGCGATCACTACTCAATTCGAATTTAAAAAAGGTATGCAGGTGATGGATCTTGGCAGTGGTGGTGGTTTTCCCGGTGTTCCGTTAGCCATCTTTTATCCGGATACCCAGTTTCATTTGGTCGATAGTATTAATAAAAAACTGAAAGTGGTTACTGGAGTTGCGGCAGCTATCGGTTTGCAAAATCTTACTACACAACATACAAGAGCCGAAGATATCAAAGACAGAAAATTTGATGTGGTCGTATCCAGAGCAGTAGCACCATTAAAGGATCTATGGTTTTGGAGCAAACCCTTGCTTAAAAAAGAGAATCAGCCAAGAGGGTTGATCTGCCTGAAAGGCGGCGATCTTAGCCAGGAAATATCTGATAGTCAATGCAAGCCAAGAATATGGGAAATTGAAAAAATATTTCCTGAGCCTTTTTTTAAGGATAAGTATTTATTACACGTACCTTTTTAATCAGATTACCTAACTTACATTTAACTATTACGAAAATCACAATGCATTAATTTTGTTATTTCTAAATACAGCTATATGAATAAATACTTATTAGTGTTTGGGTTGATAATTTTTGCTTCTTGCAGCAAAAAGAAAACTTCTTCTCCATCAGACCCAACAAACATTCCTCAATATGGTACGCCGTATGCAAATGTACCTGCTGCTACATCGGATATTTCTTTGTACGAAGTAAATGAAAGGGCATACAGTGCTACGGGAGATTTTAACGGGATCATACCGCGCCTTGATTCAATAAAGGCGCTGGGTATCAATGTTATTTGGTTAATGCCAATTAATCCGATCGGACAAATCAGAACCGTCAACTCACCTTATTGCGTAAAAGATCACTTAGGCGTAAACAGTGAATTTGGAACCCTATCTGATCTGCGAAATCTGATCAGTACAGCCCATAGTAAAAATATGGCTGTTATATTAGACTGGGCCGCAAACCAGACTTCATGGGATAATGCATGGATAACAGAACATCCTAGTTGGTATGAACAAGATGGCTCGGGAAATATTATTTCTCCGCCAGGAACTACATTTACAGACGTAGCACAGTTAAATTACAATAATGATACGATGCGTTTGCAGATGATAAAAGATATGATCTATTGGATACATGCCGCCAATTTTGATGGTTTCAGGTGCGACTTTGCAGATAATATTCCTGATAATTTTTGGGCGCAGGCTATCGATTCAATCAATAATGTTCAACCGGCAAGGCATGTAATACTTTTAGCAGAAGGTGGAAATCCTGCTCACTTTAACGCGGGTTTTCAAATGATCTTTGGCGAAGAGTTTTATGATGCTGTAGTAAATGGGTTCTCTGCCAGCAATACGCCTCAAAATATTTACAATGCAAATTCAGCTGAGTATAGCGGTGTAACAACGGGAAAAGAAAGACTTCGCTTTACTACAACCCACGATCATGCGGCATTTACGGGCCAATACAATGGTTCTCCAATGTCTATATTTAATGGTAAAGCCGGCGCATTAGCGGCATCAGCCATTACGATCAATATGCCGGGTGTTCCATTGATCTATGGTAGTCAGGAAGTAGGAACAACTTCGCTTGTTTCTTTTTTTGAAAAGAACCCGATCAATTGGAATCAAAATGCTGATATGGTCGCAGCTTATAAATTAATGTTGAATTTCCATAATTCTTCAACGGCATTAAAGACAGGCGCACTAACAACTTACGCAGACCCGAATGTTGTTTGTTATACCCGTGTTGCAGGAGCTGATTCTGTTTTAGTGATCGCAAATATTAGGAACAGCAGTGAAACATTGACAGTACCTGTTGCATTGCAAGGCACTAACTGGATCAATGCATATGACGCAACAACATTATCTCTTTCAACAACACTTCCTGTAACGGCCTATCAATATTTAGTATTGAAGAATCATTAATCGTTACAACATACTACAAATAAAAAAGCCTTTGTTCGAAACAAAGGCTTTTTTATAATAGAATTTGAAAAATTATTTTCTTGAGTACATTACTTCTTTCACCACTTTAACAGTCTTCTCAATGCTTGGAAGGTAAGCTGCTACTAAGTTTGGTGCATAGTGCATTGGTGCATCAGCAGAAGTGATACGGCGGATAGGTGCATCTAAATAATCGAATCCTTCTTTTTGTATGCGGTAAGTAATTTCAGATGACACAGAAGCGAACGGCCATTGTTCTTCAACAATTACCAAACGGTTCGTCTTTTTTACACTTTGTAAAATAGTGAACCAATCCATCGGACGGATCGTTGCTAAATCGATCACTTCAGCCTCGATACCTTCTCTCGCTAATTCTTCAGCAGCACCTAATGCTACTTTCATCATCTTATTAAAAGAAACGATGGTAACATCTTTACCTTCACGTTTGATAAATGCTTTTCCGATCGGCAAAATATATTCTTCTTCAGGAACATCGCCTTTATCACCATAACCAACTTCACATTCCATAAAAACAACAGGATCATCATCACGGATAGCCGCTTTTAATAAACCTTTACCATCGTATGGATTGCTAACAGAAATAACTTTTAAACCCGGGATATTTGCATACAAAGCTTCAAAAGCCGTAGAGTGCTGTGCGCCTAACTGGCCCGCACTTCCACCCGGTCCGCGAAATACGATCGGACAACCAACCTGGCCACCGCTCATCGCTAACATTTTAGAAGCCGTATTTAAAATTTGATCTAAAGGCAAAACAGCAAAATTCCAGGTCATGAACTCAACGATCGGGCGCAAACCATTTTGCGCCGCACCTACTGCGATCGCTGTAAAACCAAGCTCCGCAATTGGCGTATCGATCACTCTTTTTTCTCCGAATTCGTCCAGCATACCCTGGCTCACTTTATAGGCACCGTTATATTCCGCTACTTCTTCTCCCATTAAAAAAACCCTTTCATCACGTCTCATTTCTTCCTGCATCGCTTCGCGTAATGCTTCTCTAAAGGCTATCTGTCGCATTGATTAAATTTAGTTGTTATTGGTTATTATCAAAAGTTCAGCAAATTTATTCTATCGGGGCGATACGAACAAATTAAACCCCCAACCCCCTGAAGGGGCCTTTGTTGCATTATTATTTGATGTGTATAAGATTTTTTTAGCTGTAAAGCCATCTTCGTAGGGCTGTAGCTGAACTCACTTCGCTTTATCTTATCTTAGCATATGCTATTATGCTGGCCTCATTTTAAAAGCGTTAAGAAATTTTACTTGCTTGGCGTTAAAAAATGAAATTGATGTTACAAATGTCAATAATTAACTGAAGTTGGTAAGTCGTACAAAAGGCCGGATGTATTCAGAAGTCGTGACTAATTTCATTTTAGCCACGCAAGTAAAATTTTAGCTTTTAAAATGCAGCCTTGATTTTTTTTGTTACTTTTTTGTATCAAGACAAAAAAATAAATGAAGTCTAAAAAATATTCTCAATAACAATAGCAGAAGCCCCTCCACCACCATTACAAATTCCGGCAGCACCATAACGTGCATTATTCGCTTTCAAAACATTGATCAACGTAACAACGATACGTGCACCACTACAACCAAGCGGATGACCAATAGAAACCGCACCGCCATGTACATTTACTTTAGAAGGATCTAAATGCATGCGTTTACTATTTTCAATACCAACAACTGCAAAAGCTTCATTCAGTTCCCAATAAGAAATATCAGACATCTGCAAACCCGTTTTAGCAACGGCTTTCGGCACAGCAATCGATGGAGTAGTAGTGAACCATTCCGGAGCCTGCTCCGCATCAGCATAAGAAATAATTTTTGCAATAGGTTTTAAACCTAGCGATTCCATTTTTTCTTTGCTCATTAAAACCAATGCAGCAGCACCATCATTCATGGTAGAAGCATTGGCTGCTGTAACCGAACCATCTTTTATAAAAGCAGATTTTAACTCCGGGATCTTATCAAACTTTACATTAAAAGGTTCTTCATCTTTTGAAAATAAAACAGGGCCGCCTTTACGTTGCGGAATAGATACCGGTATAATTTCGTTATCAAATTTTCCTGAGTTAATTGCAGCCTGACTGCGTTTATAACTTTCAATAGCAAATGCATCCTGATCTTCTCTACTAACGCCACAGCTTGAAGCACAAAGCTCTGCAGCATTACCCATTGCTTTGCCATCATACACATCCGTTAAACCATCCTTTGCTAATCCATCAATGAATTGTGTGTTGCCGTATTTATTACCCCACCGCATGCTATCAGCGTAGAAAGGAACATTGCTCATACTTTCCATACCACCTGCTACAACAATGCTGGCATCGCCCAAAGCAATGCTTTGGGCAGCTTGTGTAATAGCTTTCATTCCTGAAGCGCAGACCTTATTGATTGTAGTACAATTTACTTCGTTAGGTAAACCAGCAAATTTAGCCGCTTGCCTTGCAGGTGCTTGTCCGAGATTGGCCTGTAATACACATCCCATTAAAACATCTTCTACTTGTTCGGGGTGAATACCTGCTTTTTCAACAGCGCCTTTAATAGCGATCGCGCCTAATGTAGTAGCCGAAAGATCTTTTAATGAACCTCCGAAACTTCCAATAGGCGTACGAACTGCTGAGACAATATATACTTCTTGCATATAGCTTTATTTATGCTACTAAGTTACTAAATGTTAGGGTATGTACGATGTTGGATGTACGACGTACAAGGTAAGAAGAAATTCAAGTTTTGGGTTTTGCCTTTTTGTATTTTGGAATTTATGCGAGCATAAAAAAATCCCTCACAAAAATGTGAGGGATCAATATAGTGTGTATCAAAAGATATTAATAATCTCTTCCTCCGCCACCGCCAGAACCGTATCCGCCGCCGCTTCTACCGCCACCGCTTCCACCACTTCTGCCGCCGCCGTAACCGCCGCTGCTTCTACCGCCACCGCCGCCGTAGCCACCGCTACCGCCGCTTTTCTTGTAGCCACCGCCAGAACCGTATCCGCCGCCACTTTTCTTGTAGCCGCCGCCTTCACCTTCTTGACGAGGTTGTGATTCGTTAACGATTAGTTTACGACCTTGCACTTCTGTTTCGTTTAGGCCGGCGATAGCTGCTTTCGCTGCTTCTGCGTCGTCCATTTCAACAAAACCGAAACCTTTGCTACGGCCATTCATTTTGTCTTTCAAAATTTTAGCACTACCTACGGTACCAAATTGAGTAAAGAGATTGCTTAAGTCCTCGTCGGTCATTGTCCAACTTAGATTTCCTACGTAAATGTTCATTGTATAAACTTTTTAAATTAAAAAAAAACCATAATGACTAGTTTGCTACAATGAACTGAAAATGGACTTAAAACAAAAGCTTACATCAGCCAAAAGCGAAATACTAAAACATTAGAGCATTACAAATGTACTGTTTTTATTGAAAAACCAAAAAATTGTTGAAAACTCTAAAAATTCTTTCCAGTTAAGGCTTTTAAGCGATATATATTCTATTTTTTTAATAAGAAATCGCCTTAAAATACAAGTGAATTTCAAACTACATTTCAGTAAAGTGCTTATGGAAATAAGGAATGGTTTCAATGCCTTTATAAAAATTCTCGAGATTGAACTTTTCATTGGGGCTATGTAAATTATCACTGTCTAATCCAAAACCCATAAAAACGATCTTGATCCCCAACTCTTTTTCAAATAAGGCACAGATAGGAATGCTTCCGCCCCCACGAACCGGGATAGCTTCTTTTGCGAATGTATCTTTGATAGCTGCCGCCGCCGCTTTATATGCTTTGCTATCGATCGGTGTCATATAAGGCTCTCCGCCGTGATGTTCAAATGAACTAACGGTAACGTATGGTGGCGCTATCTTTTTAAAATGTTCCAATAGCATAGCCGTTATTTTTTCTGATGATTGATTAGGCACCAATCTCGCAGAAATTTTGGCAGACGCTTTCGAAGGCAATACAGTCTTTGCACCTTCGCCCTGGTAGCCGCCCCAAATACCGTTCAGCTCTAATGTTGGTCTGATACCGGTTCTTTCATTTGTTGTAAATCCTTTTTCGCCCCAGAGTTCTTTCACACCAAGATCTTGTTCATATTCTTTTTCGTCATAAGGAGCCGCGGCCATTAATTTTCTTTCTTCTGGAGTGGCTACCACTACATCATCATAAAAACCGGGGATAGTAATATGGTTATTTTCATCATGACAACTAGCGATCATTTTTGCGAGTACGGTTATCGGGTTAGCTACTGCGCCGCCATACACACCACTGTGCAAATCACGGTTAGGTCCTGTGATCTCAATTTCGATATAACTTAATCCGCGTACACCAATATCGATACTTGGGGTATCCAGACTGATCATAGAACTATCACTTATCAAAACACAATCAGCTTTTAGAAGGTCTTTATGAGTTGAAACAAATTTTCCAAGATTAGGAGAACCGATCTCTTCTTCACCTTCGATGCAAAATTTAATATTGTTGTTGAGGGTATTTGTTTTTACTAAAATTTCTAACGCTTTTATGTGCATGTATACCTGACCTTTATCATCGCAAGCACCACGGGCAAATATTTTTCCTTCTTTAATAACCGGATCAAATGGGCCGCTGTGCCATAGTTCCAATGGTTCAGCAGGTTGTACATCATAATGGCCGTAAACTAAAACTGTTGGTTTAGCAGGATCGATAATTTTTTCGCCAAAAATTATCGGATGGCCAAGCGTTGGATATATTTCTACTTTATCAGCACCGGCTTCTAACAATCTTTGTTTTACAGCTTCTGCACAAGTGAGCATGTCTGCTTTATTTTCAGTCTTGGCACTAATACTCGGTATGCGCAACAGATCTAACAATTCGTTTAAAAAACGGTCCTTATTTTTTTCCTGATAATCTTTCCAAACCTGCATAATGATGTTTAATTGAGCTGTGAAAATAATGCAATTATGAGCTAAACGCAAAACGCTTAATGCTTAACGCTTAATACTGTATTTGCATTTTGCGTTTTACATTAAGCGTTTAGCGTTCAGGCATTACGCGCTTTGCGCAAAACGCTCATTCACATAACCCCAGTTCAATACTTTCCAGAAATTAGTTACATAATCTGCTCTAACATTACGGTATTTAAGATAGTAAGCATGTTCCCAAACATCCAATCCAAATAAAGGAAATCCTTTTACGTCAGAAATATCCATCATAGTATTATCCTGATTAGGTGTAGAAGTAACCACTAATTTTTTTTCAGGAGTTACGATCAGCCATGCCCAACCACTACCGAATCTTGTTTTAGCCAACTCGTTGAATTGTTTTTGTAAAGCATCCAGTGAGCCAAAACTTGTTGTGATGGCGGCCGATAAAGCAGCACTTGGCTGTGTTGTAGTACTGGCAGATAAAACTTTCCAAAATAATTCATGGTTATAATGTCCGCCGCCATTATTGCGCACTTTCATAGAATATTTAGAAACTTTAGCTAATACATCTTCTACAGATCCTGTTGCATCAATACCTTCTGCAGCAGCAGCTTCTTTCAAATTTTTGCTATATGCGGCAGCGTGTTTAGTGTAATGTATTTGCATTGTTTCTGCATCAATATTTGGTTCTAATGCGTTGAATGCATAAGCCAATGGTGTTTGATCAAAACCTGTTTTAAATGCAGGAGGTGGCGGCGGCACTTTTGATTTCGAAGTAAAAGATAATAATGATCCGATAACAGGAAGAGCGAACATGCCGCCAATACCGGCCTTTGTTGCGTCGCCAATAAAATTCCTTCTTGATGATGGTTTCATAATAAATGTTTTTTAGATTTTAAATGTAGTAAAACTATTTCTTGTTCAGAAGATTAGTATACGCAAGTTGCACTTTTCGGAACATGCGTGTGTAAAACTCTTTGTTAAATAATTGAGAATCATGCATGGCTTTGTAAGTAAGAAATGCGCCAACAGGACTTAAGATAATTACGGAGAACCACATACCGAAGTATGCGGGCCATACATCTTCTTTTACAAATTTTTCTCCAAATACATTTAATAGATAGAATAATAGAAAGAATATAATAGCTACCAGCAAAGGCATACCAAGTCCGCCTTTACGAATGATAGAGCCAAGTGGCGCCCCTATAAAAAATAATACAAGGCAGGCCGCTGATAAAGAAAATCTACGGTGCCATTCAATATCAACATTGCGTATCTGTTCTTTTCGGTCTTTGATATTATCTGCGGTAAATTGATACGTATTTTTAATGTTTTCAGTTATGCTATATGCCGCAGAATAAATACCTGTTTTGGCAGAGTCCGGCAACAGGTCTGAAAATTTTCTCTTTTTTGTAGTAGGGATGACAGCCACTTTTTTCCAAATGCTATCAGGAATATTGCTAAAGTGAAGCTGCACTAAAGATTGATTGAATGTTCTTTTTTTAAGACTATCATTTTCCTTTACAAGAGAGTCTCTCGTGTAATTCAATTCGTGGACACTAAAAGATTTCTGGTCTTTTTTAAAAGCGCTGTCTGATGTATTCATCATGCTTAGAGAAGACAGGTCTATCAATTTTTTATATTCTTTAAAATTCATTTGCGTAAACTCGGTCGCAGTATCATACACGTTACCTGTCTCCTGATATCGTACGCCATTCTGTAAAGTGAATTCTAAAAATTGTTTATCGTCAGAGGTTGTCATAACTCCTTTTTCTGCAAGGATAGTATTATCCTGGAGTGGATTATTTTGTTCGTAGATGATAACATTGTGTATGGTTTTTCCATCAGGGTCCTTTTTGCCAACCTTAATGGCGAAGCCGTTGATATGTGTAAAAAAGGTACCTTCTTTTAGATCTAGCGCAGGTTTTTTATAAACGATATCATAGTATAATGTTTTGAATTTAAAATTAGAATAGGGTATTACATAATTGGCAAACAAAAAAGTAACACCGCACAATAATATTGATACCCAGATCAATGGCCGCATAAAACGCAGTAACGATATGCCGGAAGATTTTATGGCCACTAATTCAAATCGCTCACCCAGATTTCCAAAAGTCATGATGGAGGAGATAAGAATAGCAATAGGCATTGCAAGTGTTAATAATTCCGCACTTGCCAGCGCCACAAATTTCATGATGGTAATAAAATCAAGTCCTTTACCTACTAGATCATCTACATATTTCCACAGTATTTGCAGCATCAATACAAATAAGCTGATAAAAAAAGTAACAGCAAAAGGTCCCAGAAAGGTTTTAAGGATAAGCGTATCTAATTTCTTTATCATACCGGTAAGGCAAATCGAGGCGCCTGCTAAAAGTTTTAATTAATTACTTAATTTTCAACATGGTTGAAAAAGTAAAAATAACTCTTTCTGACAAAGAACAGGAATTGGTTGGTAATACTGATTGGATTTTAACGAAATATGCGATTATTCAGAAAGTGTATACGCTATTTGGGGAGTTGCTTGTGCCAATGCAACAAGTTATTGCCGATGAAAAGACCCATTTGCCTGAGGTTATAAACAGTAATTATCCTAAAATATCCAAAGGCGAAAATTACCGCGGTCTTCCTTATGTAATGCTTGATTATCCCCGTTGTTTTGAGAAAGACAATACATTAGCTATCCGAACATTTTTTTGGTGGGGTAATTTCTTCAGCATTAACCTGCAATTATCAGGCAAACACAAAGAAAATGCTATACCAGCCTTACTGAATAATTTCCAGGTGCTTTATGAAGGTGGCTATGCTATTTGTATTTCGACAGACCCCTGGCAACATCATTTCGAAGAAGATAACTATGTGCCACTAAAAAATTACACACCAGATAGTTTTAGTGAAGTATTGTACGGCAAAGATTTTTTAAAGATAGCCAAAAGTATACCTGTACAGCATTGGAATGAAGTGCCGCTTTTTGTAGAACAGTCTTTTACAGAATTGATTAAATTACTGAGGAGTTAATTACCTAAACGGTGAAACAGGTCCTTAACCTGGTATTCCCATAATTGGCTTGAATCTTTTAGGTCTTTTTTATCAGCAAAATCTTTCACCACCAAAATTGTTTGATTCGTTACTTCAGATTTTTCAATGCTAAATTCAAAGTACTCACCCTTAGGCATATGCGACCAATGAAAACGAATAAATTTATCTTCTTCTTTTTCTAAAACTTCTGCTGTTTCGTCAGAACCATTCCAGGAAAAACTAAAAACGCCATCTCTCTCATCAACCTTATCTGCAAACCATTCCTGCAATCCTGCAGGGGTACTTAAAAACTCATATAGAATTCCGGGAGAACAGCGTACGGGATATTCTAATGTATATAATGCTTTCTTCATTCAATTATTTTAAAAAAACCTCTAGGATGGTGCAATAATAACAAAATAATCAAGGCAACAAAATAATTTGGTAACTATTTTTTGTTAACAAATGCGCACAAATTAATTATGCCTTCATATTCCCGTTTTTTAATAAACGCAAAACGGATACAGCCAGGTTTTTCCAGCTGCAGTACTAATACTACCATACGATAGCTAAAAGACCGTTAGTGGCTCTTTTCATCAATAAAGAAAACAAGAATAAACTAACAATTTAGCCTGATTGTTGCCAATTAATAGGAGCCGAGAAGATTTCTTACATTTGCAATCTTGTTAATAAAGCGACTTTTTTGTTTACAATAATTTCCAATTGATATAAATATGTTCAACTCTTTAAGTGAAAAGTTAGAAACTGCGTTTAAGAACCTGAAAGGACAGGCCAGGATCACTGAATTAAATGTTGCCAATACCGTAAAAGATATTCGCCGTGCATTGGTAGATGCCGATGTGAACTATAAAATTGCCAAAGAATTTACCGATACGATAAAAGAAAAAGCAGTAGGAGAAAAAGTGTTGACTGCAGTAAGCCCGGGCCAGTTAATGGTTAAAATAGTTCAGGACCAATTAACTGAACTAATGGGTGGAAATGAAAGTGAATTTAACCTTACAGGAAACCCCGCGATTATTTTGATCGCAGGCTTACAAGGTAGTGGTAAAACCACTTTCAGTGGCAAGCTGGCTAATTATCTTAAAACCAAAAAAGGCAAATCTCCTTTATTAGTAGCGGCAGATATTTACAGGCCGGCGGCGATAGATCAGCTGGAAGTGTTAGGCGGACAAATCGGCGTGGATGTGTACAGCGAAAGAGAAAATAAAAATGCCGTTTCGATCGTACAGAATGCTATTAAAGAAGCAAAAACAAAAAATAAAAATGTCATCATTATTGATACTGCCGGCCGTTTAGCAGTAGATGAAGTGATGATGAATGAAGTAGCCGCTATAAAAGCTGCCATCAATCCACAGGAAATATTATTTGTAGTAGATAGCATGACCGGTCAGGATGCAGTGAATACGGCTGCTGCTTTTAACGAAAGACTTGATTTTAGTGGGGTTGTACTAACAAAGTTAGATGGCGATACAAGAGGTGGGGCTGCATTGTCTATCAAATACACCGTAAAAAAACCGATAAAGTTTATCAGCAGTGGTGAAAAGATGGATACGCTGGATGTGTTTTATCCGGATAGGATGGCACAGCGTATTTTGGGTATGGGTGATATTGTTAGTTTGGTAGAAAAAGCCCAGGAACAATTTAACGAAGCAGAAGCTGCGAAGCTTGAGAAGAAGATCCGTAAAAATCAATTTGATTTTGAAGATTTTAAAACACAGCTACAGCAGATAAAAAAAATGGGGAACATCAAGGACCTGATGGGTATGATACCCGGCGTTGGTAAACAAATAAAAGACGTTGATATAAATGACGATGCGTTCAAAGGAATAGAAGCATTGATCAATTCCATGACAGTTGAAGAACGCCGCAATCCGGACCTTATCAACCCAAGCCGTAAAAACCGTATTGCAAAAGGAAGTGGAAAAGATCTTGCCGAATTGAACCAGTTCTTAAAACAATTCGAACAAATGAAAAGCATGATGAAGATGATGAACAAAATGCCAATGGGTAAAATGCCCGGCATGATGAAAAGATAAGCAGGTAATAATCAACACATTATTGAATACTGCAGGCATTGTACCTGCAGTATTTTTTTGCCTAATTGCCTGATAAGCAACCATAATAGAGATTCTTACGTATTAGTATTAAATTTGGGAAGACTATCATAAAAAGTATAGATTTTGCCAGAAGGGAGCAGTGTTGTCCATATCATCCAGGGCTGTGTAAAAGCAGACAGGGAATGTCAGAAAACATTTTATAAAATGTACTATGGCTTCTCTATGGCTATATGCATGCGTTACTGCAATGCAAAAGATGATGCCATGGAAGTAGTCAATGACGGCTTTATGAAAATTTACCGCGAGCTACACAATTTTAAACCCGCCTACGAAAACTACGAAACATCTTTAAAAGGATGGATGCGAAGCATCATGGTAAATACTGCTATCGATCATTTTAGAAAAAATAATAAGAATCATTTTTTAGTTGAGATAAAAGATGATCACCTTGAAACAATTGATATACAAGAAACATCGCTTAATAAATTATCCTACAAAGAAATAATGGAGATCGTGCAGCGCTTGTCGCCGGCCTATCGTACCGTTTTTAATTTGTATGTTATTGAAGGGTATAAGCATGAAGAAATTGCCGAGCAATTAAATATCGCAGTAGGCACATCCAAATCCAACCTGGCGAAAGCGAAAATGAATATTCAGAAAATGTTAAAGGAAACGGAACAAAGTTTTTATGAGCAAAGGGCAGTATGATTATATTGAAAATAAGATAAGAGAGGCTGCTGAAAACAGCGAGCCTGCTTTTGAGGAGCATGCCTGGGACAAAATGGAGGCTAAGCTCAACGCTGAAAAGGAAAAAAGACGCAGTCCTTTTTTGTGGTTCTCATTGGCATTAATGTCTTTTGGTTTGCTGGGAGGGATTATTATTTTGCATAATCGGAGCATACATGATCTCACGGTAGCGGCAAGCTCATTGTCTGTTGTAAGTGCCAGTAAAGAAGATGTGCAATCAACAATATCTAATAACAGCCGTACGCAAACAACAAATGAGGAATCATTATCTGCCGGTAATAAAGCGTTAAATAAGTCTGGTAATATTGCTCAAAGCAATGTTGATCAAAAAAATAATCAATTGGCTGTTCAGAATAATTCCAGTTCTTCTACAACTAATGTTTCATCAACTAGTAATAACACGGTTATTGAATCAGCTAAGAATGATCAATCTATAGTGTATACAAAAAGCAGAAAAAATACAATAAGCAATATCGTTGTAGCCAATAGATCAGCAAGGATTCATATCTCTAACAAAGCGGGAAATGAAACTGCTACAGATAATAATACAGCTTCGGTATCAAGAGCTGCCAACAAAAAATATGCAAAGAGCAATAGTAGCATAAACAATGATAAAGTTGCAACGTCCGATAACTCAATTAGCTATTCATCTTCACAAAAAAATAAAAGGAATACCAGTGGTCATACAAGATCGAAAATAAAAGCTGCAGATCAGGTCAGCGATGTTGATGAAGATGCTGCTTTCAATAAAGAAGTAGATGAGGCTGTGAACCACACTATCAATAATAAAAAATCGGAACTATCGATCGATAAAGACAAGAAAAAAGATTCGCTACAAAAAATAATTCCAAAAGATACTGTCGCAATACAATCTGCTAAAAAAGAAATAAAAGAATCAACACAAAAGATAAATCCTTGGTATGTATTGGGTTCGATTGGAGCGGATGCAAGCAATGTAACCTTATTCTCTTTTAACAATAGTTCTATCACTCCAAGGTACGGCGTTGGTATAGGTTACCAGATCAATAAAAGAATAAGCGTGCAAACAGGGTTTTATGCAGGAAGAAAAAAATATGTTGCGGGGCCGGGAGATTATCATTCTAAAGACGATTCGTATTTGAATAACGTCAATGTTACAAAAATAAGCGCCAACTGTACCATTTTTGAAATACCGGTAACCGTCCGCTTTAATTTTGCACTGCGACCAAAAACTACTTACTATGCTACCGCAGGCATATCTTCTTTCATCATGAATAAAGAAGATTATGATTATTCTTATACTGCTTATAATAATAATTACCAGGCTTCGCATTCTTATACGGGGAACAAGAACTTGCTCTCTATTGCTACAGTATCGGTAGGTATCGAAAGAAAAATATCAAAAGATTTCTCGATCCAGGCTGAGCCTTCGATCAATATACCCATTGCGGGAGTTGGAGAAGGAACGGTAAAATTATACTCCACCGATATCCAGGTAGGCGTAAAATATAACTTTCATTGGTAAGACGTAAAGCACTGGTTTTTAACCCTCCTTTCTTTTTGGAGCCGGTTGTTGAAAAATAAGGGTAAAATTTAACGTTGCAATTTGGAAAATGTAGCTATTGGTGCTATATTTGCTCTCCTTTTTTAAGGACTAGAAACCCTATTTACTCACAACCCCAAAAAATATCTATTTTTTATGGCTGTTAAAATGAGACTTCAAAGGCACGGGTCGAAAAAGAGACCCTTTTATTTCATCGTAGTAGCAGACGGCAGAAGCCCCCGCGATGGTAAATTTATTCAAAAATTAGGCACGTACAACCCGTTGACTGTTCCTGCAACTGTGCAGATCGATCGTCAAAAGGCGTTAGACTGGTTACACAAAGGTGCTCAGCCAACTGACACTGTTCGTCGTATCCTTTCTTTCAAAGGCGTACTTTTCTTGAAACATTTACTACGTGGTGTTAGCTTAGGTTTGTTTGACGAAGCAGGTGCAATGCAGAAATTTACTGCTTGGACAGCTGAACATGAAGCACAGGTAGCAAGACGTCAGGGAGCACATAAAAAGGCTCGTCAGGATAGTCGCAACCAACCAGTGGTTAAGAAAGTTGAAGTTGCTGCTAAAGCGACAGGAACTGCTCCAGTGGAAGATGCACCGGTGGCCGAAGAACCAAAGACAGAAGAATAATTCCTTCTGCAAAGAAAAAAATTCAGCAACCTCAATTTTGAGGTTGCTTTTTTTATTTGCCAAACAGGGTACTGCTATTAAGCTTCAGTGGCGTCGCACATTTCATCATATTGCTACTATATAGCTTTTACTTACAATTATCAATTAATTTGCACTCATGGCGCAGTATTTTAAAATAGGAAAATTAGCAGCAAGCTTCGGTTTAAAAGGTGAAGTGGTATTGCAGCATAGCCTGGGCAAAAAAACATCGCTAAAGGGCCTGGATACTATTTTTATAGAAGACAAGAAAGACAGTTTCATGCCTTATTTTATAGAATCAACTTCTGTAAAAAATGATGCAGAAATTTTTATTAAGCTCGATGGCGTAGATACCAAAGAAGTAGCCCGCAAACTAACACCGAAAGAAGTTTGGATAACCGAAGAGAACTTTAAAAAATTCGCTTCAGCCTCTGCACCTATCGCCATGCTTGGTTTTAACCTTATCAATGAAGACGAAGATTTAGGAGAAATATTAGAAGTAATAGAACAACCTCATCAAATACTCTGCGCGATACTGATTGATGGAAAAGAAGCATTGATACCGATACATGAAGAATCTTTAGATAAAATAGATAAAAAGAACCGCAAAGTATACGTAACCCTTCCCGATGGTTTGCTGGATATATACAAGTAACAAGTATAAGGTAGCAAGTAGCAAGAATAATACATGCTCTTTCTTGCTACTTACAACTAACATCTTGCGACTTTATCAGTAAATTAGTGTTGTGAAAAAAGAGCCTCAGCGCATCATAGCACATTTCGACCTTGATTCATTTTTTGTATCAGTAGAAGTGTTGAACGATCCTTCACTAAAAGGTAAACCCGTAATCGTTGGTGGAAAGGAGCGGGGCGTTGTAGCCGCATGTAGCTATGAAGCAAGAAAATTTGGTATCCATTCTGCCATGCCGTCTAAAAAAGCATTTCAGCTTTGTCCGCAAGCGATCGTTATTTCAGGCAAATACTCAGAGTACAGCAAATATTCCCGCTGGGTAACAGAGATCATTGTTTCCAAAGCTCCGCTTTTCGAAAAAGCTTCTGTCGATGAATTTTACCTTGATCTTACGGGAATGGATAAATTTTTTGACCCATTGCAATGGACGATCGATCTGCGCAAGCAAATAATGAACGAAACAGGTTTACCTATTTCCTTTGGACTTGCAAGTAATAAAATGATGGCTAAAATAGCCACGAATGCGGCAAAGCCCAATGGTTACCTGCAAATACCTTTTGGGAAAGAAAAAGAGTTTTTAGCACCATTATCAGTTGATAAAATTCCAGGTGTTGGTGATCAGACTTTTGAAGTGTTAAAATCAATGGGCATTAAAACCATCAATGATGTAAACCTTCGAACACCCGAAGAGTTGGAAGCAAGATTAGGCAAATGGGGCATTGATCTCTGGCAAAAAAGCAATGGCATTCATACGCGCGAAGTAACGCAATACCATGAATCAAAATCTATTTCATCAGAAAGTACTTTTCATGAAAACACAACAGACGTCGAATTTTTATTAAGCGAAATCGTCCGCATGACAGAGAAAATTGCGTTTGAATTGCGGCAAGATGGAAAAGTTGCAGGCTGTGTAGCCATCAAATTGCGTTATCCTGATTTTGAAACAACTACTAAACAAACTACCATACCCTACACCTGCGCAGATGATGAAATAATACCGGTAGTAAAAGATCTCTTTAAAAAATCGTATAGAAAAGGAACTGCAATACGCTTATTGGGAGTACGTTTGAGCGAACTGACAAATGATGCTATCCAAACAAACCTGTTTGATGATACCGCCTCAAAAGCAGATCTGTACAAAGCGATCGATGATGTAAAAAATAAATTCGGGAAATCTAAATTGAAGAGAGCTTCTTCCAATTAATTTGAATCGATCAATTCCGCTAAAGTTTTTTTCTCTAAAATTTTAAGCGTTGCATCTCTTGTGATCAACATCGCTTTGTTTAAACCGCAAACAGCTTCGTTGCAGTCTTTACATTTTTCGTAAAAATTTAAACTAACGCATGGTAACAGTGCAATTGGTCCGCCAACAAATCGGATGGCTGTTGCTAAAGATGTTTTTTTAGGAGACTGTGTAAGATAGTAACCGCCGCCTTTACCTTTTTTGCTATCAAGCACACCAGCTTGCTTTAATTCCAATAAAATGGTTTCCAGAAATTTAACTGGTATTTTCTTCTTTTTGGCAATATCGGCGATCAACACCGGCCCTTCGCCATATTTACCAGCCAGATAACCTAATGCTTTGAGGGCATACTGAGTTTTTTTCGATAACATACCCGAAAGTTACAAAAAAATTACAAAAAAACCGAAAATAAAGTCCACTTGTTTGGTAGACTACAGTATATTTGTACCCTAAATTATTTAATTATGAGTTTAAGATTAGGGGACGTAGCGCCCAACTTCCAAGCCAAAACATCTATAGGAGAAATTGATTTTTATAAATTCCTGGGCGATTCATGGGGTATCCTGTTTTCGCACCCGGCCGACTATACTCCGGTTTGTACAACCGAATTAGGCAGAACTGCTGCTTTAAAAAGTGAATTTGAAAAAAGAAACGTAAAAGTATTAGCACTAAGCGTTGATCCGGTTGATAAGCACTTAGGTTGGATCAGTGATATCAACGAGACACAAAATTGTACGGTTGATTTCCCTATCATCGCCGATGACGATAAAAAAGTTTCTACCTTATATGATTTCATTCACCCAAATGCGTCGGCAACTGCAACTGTTCGTTCTCTTGTTATTATCGCTCCGGATAAAACGGTTAAACTGATCATCACCTATCCGGCATCAACGGGAAGAAATTTTGTTGAAGTATTAAGAGTAGTTGATTCACTACAACTAACGGCTAACCATAGCGTAGCAACACCAGCAAACTGGAAAGAAGGGGAAGATGTAATTGTAGTTCCTTCTATCAGTACAGAAGACGCGATCAAGAAATTTCCTAAAGGCGTTAAAGTTGTAAAACCTTACTTAAGGTACACACCACAACCAAACCTTTAATTTGCAATATTTAAAGTAAAAAGAGCCGCTGAAAAGTGGCTCTTTTTACTTTACACTATAAAAATAGTTAGCAGATAGTACCCATATTATTAAAAATCCTTATTTTTACGAGGTAAAGAATTAATTGCCTTGCTTATGATTACACTTTTCCCTAACGAACGTTTAATATCTCAATCTACTGACGGCAATATGAACCTGACCACCCATCGAATTTCATATGAGCATAAAAGCTGGGGACAATTTTACAATCAAAGTATTTTGCTGGAGGATATAATTTCTTGTGAGAATAAGGATAGGGACAGAACCTTATCATGGCTTATAACATTGGGGGTATTATTTATAGTCATGGCATTTATAATACCAGCAAAAATCGCAGGAATACTTTTAGGTATAATTTGCTTCGCACTTTATCGGGTAATCGAAAAAGATATAATAGTAATATCCTCTCCCTGTATTAAAATAAAAATTATTGTAACGGGAATGCGAAGACAAAAAATTATAGAACTCGTAGATAAAATAGAACAGGCAAAAAATGAGCGATTGATAAGTATGAAAAAGACTGATTGTAATTCCAATGCCCCAATGGGATAATTATTGTTTAGTTCTTACATATACATCTCCAAATCCTGTTTTAACAAACTCTTCCGATAAAATATACGTTTTCATTTTATCGGCACTTAACCAGTTTTGTGTTGCCAGTTCCATACTTTCTCCAATAGAATAATTACATTCTATATTTTTATTAGCCTTTTGAATGTAATTAATGCAATCAATAACTTTCATTGTTTGTTCAGGTACGGTATATTCAAAACTGATTAAATTGATTGCACTGTGCAAACCTTTGAGCACTTCAACTTCGTATCCTTCGACATCAATTTTAATAAAAACTGGAACGCCAAATTCTGAAATTAATTTATCAAGTGTTGTCATTTCTATTTCTACAACCTTGTCCCAGTTAGCATCTTTGAATCTGTCGTTTTTAACAGCGTTTATCCATTCTTCAGAAAAAGAAGAAATCGTTGGTTCATCAGAGATAAAGAATTTTTTTATTCCTTCTTCATCGCTTAATCCTTTTGTTACCAGGGTAATTTTATCTCCAAATTTTTTTGCCAAAATATCGTAACAAGATTTCTGGGGTTCAACAGCAACTACTCTTGCTCCAATGTCAAGTAAAGGCCCAACCCGATTACCAATATTAGCGCCTACATCAAAACATAGATCACCTTGCTTGATATAATGAGAAAATAATTTTTTCCGTTTTAATAAAGCTTCATTTTCTCTCTTAATACTTTCTTTCTGAAATTCATTAGGAAAGTATTTTATTTTTAAGGGACGTATCTGGTTAATGAATGCCTGACCTAAAAGTCCTTTTATAATTTTTTTCATCTGGATTTACTTGAATAAAATAATTGTTCGCTTTAAAAAACCTTTGTTATTACTTCAGCATTTGATCAGTTTGCCGGTACAATTTGGTTTAATTAAATCCCGTAATTATCAAAAGTTCCA
>Ga0206961_1021_pt1 | contig 42157 bp, 38 predicted proteins | sample Alteio_BWOrgHeat_30_FD_153238 | JGI IMG/M metagenome (GOLD analysis project Ga0206961, IMG submission 153238) | Enriched cells from forest soil in Barre Woods Harvard Forest LTER site, Petersham, Massachusetts, United States -... | ecosystem: Environmental > Terrestrial > Soil > Temperate forest >...
ACTTACATAAGTATGGGCACCTGAAAAAACAACGAGCACGTTTGGGTTTTTTAGAAATGCATTGGTGTGATCCTGCTTATGTGGAACAAATGATGAAGGCCATTGTGGGTTTTGAAGTGGAAGTGCAGTCAGTGCGTGATGTATTTAAATTAAGTCAGAACAGAGATAAGAAAACGCGTGAAAGTATTATTGCACATCTCCTTGATCAGGGCGGAGATGCGCATGAAGTTGCCCGGATTATGGAAGAAAAAGATAAAAAAGTTTTATGACCCGGGCATTTCTTACTGAGCAAATCAGAGTAAAAAAAAATTACCTCTGCGTGGGGCTGGATACGGATCCACAGAAGGTGCCGGATTTTTTAAAACATTTTCCTGATCCCGTATTTGAATTCAACCGGCGAATCATTGATGCAACACTTGATCACAGTGTTGCTTATAAAATCAATACGGCATTCTACGAAGTTTCCGGGGCCTCCGGATGGGAGAGTATGAGTAAGACCATTGACTACATTCCACCTACGCATTTCAAAATAGCAGACGCAAAACGCGGAGACATCGGCAACACTTCTTCTCTATATGCCCGGGCTTTTTTTGAAACCCTTTCATTTGACGCGGTTACCGTGGCGCCTTATATGGGGGAAGACAGCATCCGGCCTTTCCTGGATTACCCTGACAAGTGGACGATTCTCCTGGGACTTACTTCCAATGCGGGCGCATCTGATTTTGAATTACAACCCCATGGGAACGGCATGTTATATGAATCCGTGATTCGAAAAGCCTGCGGGTGGGGCACAACCGAAAATCTGATGTTTGTAATCGGGGCCACCCAGGGCGACTGGTTTACCCGTGTACGGGCCATTGCACCGGATCATTTTTTTCTCGTTCCTGGTGTGGGAGCGCAGGGAGGCAGTCTGAAAGATATTTCTGAAAAAGCATTAAATCGCGATGGCGGATTGCTGGTAAATGCCAGCAGGGCCATTATATATGCTGGTGCCGGAGAAGAATTTGCAGAAAAGGCTACTGCTGTAGCGGCCGGATATGGATCAGAAATGGCGATTTATTTGAATAAAAAAGCGCCTTTTTAATCAGGCGCTTTTTTATTGTTCGTTTATTGTAGTCCATTTAAATGCGTTACTCTTATATCCTTATACTTCTTTACTGTCTAAAGGTTCACCTTATCTCCATCCTTATCATCCTTATCATCTTTATCGTCGTTATTTCCATCTTCTTTGTCAACCGACTTATCCGTGTCGCTGGATAAACGCACACTGCCGAAACTGCTTTTTATTTTAATTTTTGAGGAACCACTACCGGCTTTACCGGAATAATTCTTATCGAATTTCGGCCCGGAAGATTCGTCTTCATTTTCAGCAGAAATATGAAATCCTGTTTTGTTTTTGAAACTGCCGAAGTTGGTGTACACATCAAATTGGGCCGATAGTGTTTCCGGCACTTTCAGGTCGATGGTGGAATAAGATTGAAAAAGGGAGAGATCTCCGATGGATGGTTCCACATAAAGGCTTACCTGGCTACAAAACTGCACGTCTACTTTCGAATTACCACTCAGACCGGCTACAGTTGATTTGCTATTGAACTTAAAAATAATTTCAGTGTTATTTAGTTTCCCGATTTCAGCTTTCCCAAATTCAACATGTATCAGCTTGGCGTTGGGGATTTTTCCTGTTTTCAATTCTCCAAATTTGCTGGTGAGACTGGCGGTACCCGCGAAGTCCGGAATATTGATTTTACCAAAACTGTTTTCTATCCGCAGTGCATTTTTTGAGGGCATACTTACTTTATAATCCACATAAAATTTTCTTCCGTCATCTCCGTTGTTGTCCTTGTCCTTTCCCTTTCCCATATTGCCGATCTCCGTTTTGAAATCAATGTCCCTGCCACCCTGGTGATCAGATACCGATATCTGATCCATCATTTTTTGTGCGCGTTCATCTGTATTGGCACGTACACCGATTTCTATATCGACCCGGATCTCATTCTTATCCCAGGTGGTGATGGTTACATTTCCAAATGAGTTTTCAATTGACAGCCGGTCGTCCGGACCAACCGCATAGGACCTGGAAATCGTTCTTTTCTTTTCAATATTATCTCCGGTATAGGCCATGCTCAGAAAAGGAGCCAGCGCAAAGGCAATCATCACAAGGCCTTTAAACGGATTTATAAGCTTTTTCATACGCTGATTTTTTAGAATGTTTTATTTTTTTAATGATATCCAACTGTTTATTTAATAATCCGATCTGAAGCTGAAGATTCGAGATCATTGCTTCGATCACCTGTTCCCGGTTGGAATTGTTCGGTAACTGGGTTTTGAGTGAATGGTATACGCTGTCCAGCTTCTGCACATCTCCTGAAAACTGCCTGTACAGGAGCGGTTCATCCTTTTCGAGTGTTTTGAGTTCTTCATGTTTGAGCTCTATCAGTTTCGCATAGTAAAACATTTCTTTGCTTTCTCCGGTTTCCGGTGTTTCTTTTACAATACCATCCGGTTCTGCAGCAGAAGAATTGGTTTTTTGAATAACCGGCGATTCCTTTTTTGCAATTTTTGCAGCCGTATCAACTGCATTATTCAAGGAAGGCAGATTATTACCGGAATCCATATGTTCCGGATTGTTTATGGCAACTTCAGTTGTCTTATTCCTATGCAGCGAATAATACACTACCGACATCAGACCAAGCAGAACCACTGCTGCAGCAGCGGCCAGCCAGCGCCTGAAGGGCATGGAACGAACAGGCGGTTTTTTTTCCGACAAGGGATTCATCCTTTCATTGATCTTTTCCCAAACCCCGGGGTCCGGAGCATCCGAATCGAACTGATCCCTGTTTTCCTGAACAAATTTTTCTAATGGATTGCTCATGATAAGCCTCCTTGTTTTATAATGAATAACAATTTTTGCTTTGCGCGCATATACTGGGTTCTTACAGTTGCATGAGAAATTTGCATAATCTCTGCTATTTCTTCCTGATCATATCCTTCAAATAAATGTAAACTCAATACCGTTCTGTATCCATTTGGAAGTTCTTTCACTGCCTTTTTTATTTCTTCTACTTTTAATTTGAGTCCTTCTTCATCAAAAGCATCATCTTCCGGAAGCTGAACGACATTCGTTTTATCAATATCTATGATGTCCATTTTTCTTTTTCTAAGTGCGTTGATTGACTTATTGATCACAATTCTTTTCAGCCAGGCACCGAATGTTGACTTATAGGCAAAGCTTTCAATTGCCGCAAATGCGTCCACAAAAGACTCCTGAAGCACATCCTCCGCCTCTGCCGTTTGATTCACTATCCGAAGACTGGTGTTGTACATGGCCTTAGAATATTTGTTGTACAGCTCACTGTAACTGCGACGGTCTCCCTGCCTGCAGCGCTCTACCAGTTCGTCTTTTTGTATCGGTGCACTTAACTCCAACAGCTGTTTTTATTTTCTTATATAAGTACACAAAGAAATGAAGGATGTTGCATCCTTTTATAAAATCCTGGTTTCCACGGGGTGAGGAAGGTGGTGCGCCATGCTGAACCGGACGTTGGTCCTGCCTGCTGCTTTATGCTTTAGGCTTAAATAGGTATTTTCGCATCCAACTTTATTACCATGGCTGCCAAAACCGATGTTTTTCAAAGCCCGGATTATTATCAGATCGACGATCTGCTGACGGATGAACATAAACTGGTGCGGGAGACCGTGCGTTCTTATGTAAAAAAGGAGATTTCCCCGATCATCGAGGAATTTGCCCAAAAAGCTGAATTTCCGTTTCAAATTGTGAAACAACTGGGAGATCTGGGCTGTTTCGGGCCCACGATTCCCGAATCTTACGGCGGCGGCGGGCTGGATTACATCAGTTACGGGCTGATGATGCAGGAGCTCGAAAGAGGGGATAGCGGCGTACGTTCAACCGCATCGGTACAGGGCTCCCTGGTGATGTTTCCGATTTTCGCGTATGGGTCTGAAGAAATGAAGAAAAGAATGCTTCCCAAACTGGCATCCGGGGAATGGCTGGGTTGTTTTGGGCTGACTGAACCGGATCATGGCTCCAATCCGGGCGGCATGCTGAGTAATATAAAAGATGCCGGCGATCATGTTGTATTGAATGGCAGCAAAATGTGGATCAGTAATGCGCCTTATGCACAGATAGCTGTCGTCTGGGCAAAAGATGAAAACGGTGATATTCGGGGATTGGTTGTTGAAAGAGGTATGGAAGGTTTCTCAACGCCCACTACGCATGGAAAATGGAGCCTGAGGGCATCAGCAACGGGTGAACTTGTTTTCGATAATGTGAGGGTACCCAAGACAAATTTATTCCAGGATATAAAAGGTTTAAAAGGACCCCTCAGTTGCCTGACCAAAGCCCGTTATGGCATAGCCTGGGGATCAGTAGGGGCTGCTATGGATTGTTATGATACTGCCTTGCGTTATAGCCGCGAAAGAGTTCAGTTTGGCAGACCGATTGGCGGTTTCCAGCTTCAGCAGAAGAAGCTGGCGGAGATGATTACTGAAATTACCAAGGCACAATTAATGAACTGGAGACTGGGTGTACTGATGAATGAAAAAAAAGCCACTCCGGCGCAGGTGTCGATGGCGAAAAGAAACGGATGTGAAATTGCGACACATATCGCCAGGGAGGCCAGGCAGATATTGGGTGGAATGGGGATCACGGGCGAATACCCTGTGATGCGGCATCTGATGAATATGGAAAGTGTACTTACTTATGAAGGCACACACGATGTTCATCTGCTGATAACCGGAATGGATGTTACAGGATTAAATGCGTTTATGTAATTTGATTTTCATATGCCGTGAAACGCTCATCGATAAACAATACATGATATGCGACACACAAATAATACAATTCGAATTCAGCGTGAATTAATTATTAAATAAAGCATGCGTATATTTTTAATTGGTTTCATGGGCTCCGGTAAAACACATTGGGGCATGCGGATAGCAGAAAAATTGCAGATTCCTTTTTACGATCTCGACGCAGTGATTGTGAACAATGAGGGAATGAATATATCCGAGATATTTGCTGACAAGGGGGAAGAATATTTCCGGTATAAAGAAAAACAAACCCTGGAGGATCTGGTAAACAAAGAAGAGCATTTTGTTTTATCCGCAGGCGGTGGTACACCCTGCTTCTTTAACAATATTAAATTTATGAAGAGAAGCGGGAAAGTTCTTTGGCTGAATACTTCTCTGGAAGCGCTGAACCAAAGGCTGCTCAAAGAGAAAATGTCCCGTCCGTTGCTGAGTGGTATCACCGAATCCGGACTCCGGTCTTATATTATCCGAAAACTCAGCGAGCGCAAAATGTATTATGAGCAGGCCGACCTGATGGTACATGAAGAGACAACAGAGCTGGAATCTTTTATCAGTATGCTGCAATAAGGTTCTACGGTTTCCCATTCCGCAAAGAATAATTCAGTACATATCAACTTTCATATGAATAAACTTTTCCTGATTTTAGCTGCGCTATTCGGCGGGCTGGCTGTCATCGCAGGCGCCATGCTGGCGCACAGCCTGAAACCCATCATGCCCGAAGCTGCCCGCGAAATCTATGAAACCGCTGTTCGCTATCAGTTTTATCATGTGTTTGCTTTGTTGGCATGCGGTATGCTCGCCGAGAAATTTCCGGCAATGGCGGTCAGGCGCGCAGGCAATTTTTTTATTTCGGGTATCCTTTTATTCAGTGGTTCCTTATATATTATTTCTGCTATGATCACAAGTGGAATTCGGGTTCCTTTGTTCATTGGTATACTTACCCCAGCAGGCGGAATTTGCTTAATAGCGGGCTGGGCCTTTCTCGCCGCTTCATTCAGAACCAAAACAATTTCTTAGCCGATTCCACAGGGAACGATTTAATTTCTGGAATCGGGTTTCTTATCTTTGCAGTCATGGCCAAGCCCACAAAATCAAAGAAAAACCAATCCGCCGGTCCTTCGTCCCTGAAAACTGAAAAGGAGGCCAAACTGACCGTTTCGCAGGTTATCCGGGACTAACGGACACACAAGATCACCGGTGCTGTTTTTCTATTGATATCGATTTTTTTACTGATTGCGTTTACATCCTATCTGTTTACGTGGCGGGAAGATCAGGATAAAGTATTCAGGGGAATTTCCATCCTGGCGCCGTCGCATGATATAAAAGTGGCCAACCTGCTGGGCAACCTGGGCGCATATATTTCGCATCTTTTTTTTTATAAGGGATTCGGGATTGCGAGTTATTTTATCTGCTCGTTTTTTTTCATCACCGGAATCAACTGGTTATTTGCAAAAAAGTATTTTTCAATAAGCCGAAATCTCCGCTATGTCTTAATAGGGCTGGTTTATTTATCCACCCTCCTGGCTTTTGTTTTCCGGAATGTTTCCTTCCCGGCTGGTGGTGCATTCGGCGATATGATCAGTGATGGTATGGAGCGTTTCCTGGGAAAGATCGGAACGGCCTGTGTATTATTTGCAGGTGCCATGGTCTATTTCATATGGCGTTTCAATCCCGAATTTAAACTGCCTGATCTTTCCGCAAAAAATAAAGCAGCGACACTGGTACCGGAACCAGACAGAGAGGAAGCGGCAGGGGCTTTGCTTTTCATTGAGGAACCGGTTGTAAAGAATAAAAAAAATAAACTGAAGAATGAGGAATCCATCCCCCTGGTTCTTGCAGGTGAAGAAGAGCCAGTTCAGGATCTGCAGTCGCCTTTTTTAAGAGAAGAAACTTTGGTGAAAGTAATCCCACCGGTAGTCAGCAAAGTTCCCAAAAAAACTGTTCCTGATCTGAATCCGCTGGAACTGGAAATCAAAGCAGTTCCTGATTTGACAGATAAACTGGAAGAATTAAAAGAAATACCCAAGCCGGGTGATATGCCGGATTATGAACCGACACTCGATCTGAGGTCATATAAATTTCCGCCCCTGGATTTATTGCAGGCACACGGCAATGACAGAATCGTGCAGGATCCTGCAGAGCTGGAAAATAATAAAAACCAGATCATCGGAACTTTGAAGAATTATGATATCGATATTCAGAAAATTAGTGCAACGGTAGGTCCCACAGTTACTTTGTATGAAATTGTGCCTGCACCCGGCGTGCGGATCAGCCGCATTAAAAATCTGGAAGATGATATAGCACTTAACCTTTCTGCGTTGGGAATACGTATTATAGCACCCATACCCGGTAAAGGAACCATTGGTATCGAGGTGCCCAACGTAAAAAAGAGCATTGTCAGTATGCGCACTTTACTGTCTTCCGATAAATTTCAGCACAGTGCTTTTAATCTGCCGATCGCCATTGGTAAAACGATCAATAACGAAAATTTCATTGTAGATCTGGCCACCATGCCACATCTTCTCATGGCCGGGGCCACCGGTCAGGGTAAGTCTGTCGGACTAAATGCCATTCTTGTATCTCTTCTTTATAAGAAACATCCTTCCCAGTTGAAGCTGGTGCTCGTGGATCCAAAGAAAGTGGAACTCAGTTTATACAGAATCATTGAAAAACATTTTCTGGCTAAACTTCCTGGAGAAGAAGAGCCGATCATCACAGATACCAAAAAAGTTGTTTATACATTGAATGCACTTTGTATTGAAATGGATAACCGGTATGATTTGCTCAAAGAAGCAGGAACACGTAATATCCGGGAATACAACGACAAGTTTATCAAGCGAAAACTTAATCCGCAGAAAGGGCATCAGTATCTGCCATTTATTGTTTTGGTAATTGATGAATTTGCCGACCTGATTATGACAGCGGGTAAGGAAATTGAAATGCCGATAGCCCGTTTGGCGCAACTCGCGCGTGCTGTGGGTATACACCTGATCATTGCAACACAGCGTCCTTCCGTGAATATCATTACAGGTACCATTAAGGCGAATTTTCCTGCACGCATTGCATTCAAGGTATCATCCAAAATAGATTCCAGAACCATTCTCGATACAGGAGGTGCAGAACAGTTGATTGGCAAGGGGGATATGCTGGTTTCTTATAATGGGGAAATAACACGTTTGCAATGTGCATTTGTAGATACACCTGAAGTGGAAGAAATCGCCGAGTTTATTGGAAAACAACAGGGGTATCCGGAAGCCTTTTTACTACCGGAATATGTAGATGAAAAAGACATGTCCGATAAGGAATTTGATGCAAACAACAGGGACCCCCTGTTTGAAGATGCTGCCCGTCTCATTGTGCAAAACCAGGTGGGATCCACTTCGCTGATCCAGCGTCGGATGAAACTGGGTTATAATCGCGCAGGTCGTCTGATGGACCAACTGGAAGCCGCCGGAGTAGTAGGACCGAATCAGGGCAGTAAAGCCCGGGAGGTGATAATTAAAACGGATGCGGAGCTTTCAGTTTACCTGACTCAGTTGGGTGGTGGGCATGCTAACCATTTTTAACAGGCATGGCACAACGATTGCAATTTGAATGGCATATATTGCCCCTGTTTTCCATTAAATTTTCCATATGAAATTGGTAATCAGTTTTTTAACCACTTTTTTGTTTTCCATTGTCTGCCTGGCACAGGCCAGTGATCCGGCAGCAAAAAAGATCCTCGATCAGGCATCAGCAAAAATTAAGTCTTACAAATCCATACAGGCTGTTTTTACCCTGCAGTTGCAGGACGCCCAGGGTGCTTCCCAGGGAACGAAAAAAGGGAATGTGAATATGAAGGGAAGCAAATATGTGGTATTTATTACCGGGCAGGAGATTTATTGTGATGGGAAAACGATTTGGACCTATGATAAGTCTGCTAATGAAGTGACCATTACCAAAGTGGACCCAAACTCCAATACCCTGTCACCACAAAAGCTATTCTCCAATTTTTACGATAAGGATTTTCTTTATAAAATGAACGGTGAACAGAAAATGGGGGCGAAAACCGTTGTCGAAATTGAAATGACGCCCATAGATAAAACCCAGAATTTCCATAAGGTTTATCTGTATGTAGATACAAAATCCCATTTGGTGACATCGGGTAAAATGCTCGATAAATCGGGCAACAAATATATTTATACCATCAACAGCCTGAATGGCACGGCGAACCTACCTGATTCCGGTTTTGTATTTGACAAAGCCAAACACCCGGGGGTTGAGGAGGTGAATCTGACTCAATAGAACAAGTCTGGAAGTCTGAAAGTATACTTATTTAACTGTCACTTCCAGACTTCCATACTCTCACACCTTCACACTCCTCCTTCGCTCCATCGAAAGCTTTTCAGATCAAAGCCGGCGAGATCAATTACGCGGTCCACGACAGTGGAAGCAACTTCTTCTATGGTTTTAGGTTTGCTGTAAAAAGAAGGAGTGGCCGGACAAATAATTCCACCCGCCAGTGTAATGGTTTCCATATTGCGGATATGTATCAGGTTATATGGCGTGTCGCGGACAACGCAAATCAGTTTTCTCCTTTCTTTTAAAATAACATCGGCAGCCCGGGTAATAAGGTCCGTGCTGATGCCGGAACTTATGCGCCCGAGGGTGCCCATGGAACAGGGTACAATGATCATCGTGTCGTATCTGGCAGAACCGGATGCAAAGGGTGCCATGAAATTATCTGTCTCAAAAACTTCCAAAGGAAAATCCTTATATCGCTGATTTTCCAATTCAGTTTCCCAAACCAGACGGGCGTTTTTCGTCATTACAATAGAAACCATCTCCCATTGTTTACGTATCGTAATCAGCTTTTCAATGAGAAGACTTGCATAGATGGATCCGCTCGCCCCCGTGATCGCAACAACTATTTTTCGCATAGATTCTTTCTTGAATTTGCAAAGTAGCCGATTTAAGTTGATATGCATCAATTTAAACCAGCTTATCAATATTTGTCAGTGGTGTAACAACGTTGCTTACAGTAAAATTTTATATTTGAACTTTCATAGGATAAGGTTTAATGGTTAATGGTATTTGATTAGTGCGGCCTCCCTTCAACAAGGAGGCTTTTTTTATGCCATCTACCAGTTTGCAGTTAACTACCGGTTGGAAAAATTGAGAATCGCGAGATGAGCAGGATCAAAGTGATCCTCGGGCAGTTGGGCAAGACCCAGTTCAAACAATGCAGATTCCTGTAGGCGAAGGAATATTTTATGGTCTTTATTGGGCTTTGTAGAAACGATTCGGTCAAACCCTTCTTTGTTATAAATTCCCAGACAATAAATATTAATATAATATTTCCCTTTTGGTAAGCTGACGTGGATCTGATTGTCCATGTCGGGATAAAAAACCTGCCTGATCACACCGGCACCCCGCAGATCATAGCGGTCAAAAATCACAAAAACCGAATCTATTTTTGAAAGTTTATCAGATGCATTTTGGAGTGTAATGGTAACCGTGCTGGAGTCATTTATTGAAATGCCTTTGTTTGCATAGCCATGACTGAATGCCAACAGCAAAAGGGTAACAAAGTTTTTTCTAAGAGGCATTTGGTTTAGGATATATGGGGCTGAACAATGCTCTTTCTATACGTAAAATACAAAACAGATTTAATATTTCTAAGCGATAATACTTAAAACGAAAAAAGCAGGCTTTTATGTTAAGCCTGCTTCGAAATTACTATAACTTATTAAGCCTCAGCCATATGCGGGATGGCCTCTACCTTATATTCGCCCAAATCGAGTTTCTTTTTAGTGATTTCAAAAGCTGCCAGCGTGGCTTCGATGTCTTCGTCGGTATGAACAGCGGTCGGAATCAGCCGATAGATGATATGCCCTTTTGGAATAACAGGGTATACAACAATGGAGCAAAATATTCCATAATTCTCACGAAGGTCCATCACCATATTGGTAGCTTCAGGAACATCACCTTTCATATAAATGGGTGTAACGACCGAATCAGTTTTTCCTATATCAAAACCTTTTTTACGAAGGCCTGCCTGGAGTTTTTCTGCGTTGCTCCAGAGTTTGGCTTTTAATGACGGATTGCTTCTGAGCAATTCCAGTCTTTTGAGATTGCCTAATACCAAAGGCATCGGTAAGCTTTTTGCAAATATCTGGCTTCTGATATTATACCGAATATAATCTACAATCAGTCTTTCGCCAGATACAAACGCACCGATAGAAGCCATCGATTTTGCAAAGGTGGAGAAGTATAAATCGATTTCATTCTGAACGCCCTGTTCCTCACCTGCACCCGCACCGGATTTTCCCAGGGTTCCAAACCCATGCGCATCATCCAGCAGAATACGAAATTTATATTTTGATTTCAGGGCAACGATTTCTTTCAATTTTCCCTGATCCCCGGCCATTCCAAATACGCCTTCGGTAATCACGAGTATTCCGCCACCACCCTGTTTTTCGATCAGGGCGTTGGCACGCTGAATCTGTTTTTCAAAATCTGTCAGATCATTGTGCTTAAACACATAACGATGACCTGCATGCAATCGAAGTCCATCGATGATGCAAGCGTGACATTCGGCATCATAAACAATGATATCATGTCTGCCACATAAAACATCTATAATGCTCACCATTCCCTGATAACCAAAATTAAGAAGGGCAGTATCTTCTTTTCCAACAAATGCCGACAGCTCTTTTTCAAGTTGCTCATGTTCATTGCTGTTACCGCTCATCATGCGGGCGCCCATCGGATATGCCAGACCGTAAGCAGCCGCTCCCGCAGCATCTGTTTTCCTAACTTCAGGATGATTTGCCAGACCGAGATAATTGTTCAGGCTCCATACAATCATTTCCTTACCGCGAAATTTCATCCGGCTTCCAATTTCACCTTCGAGTTTTGGAAAGGCAAAATACCCGTGCGCTCTTTCCCTGTGCTGACCGATCGGTCCATTATGCTTCGTCAGTTTCTCAAAAATATCTGCCATTTTTCTTGAACATTAGTTAAAAATTGGCTCAAAAATAATGCATTTGTGCAACCAGACAAGGCGCAAATCCGAATACCTTTGTTCAAACCTGTTTCAGAGATGAAGAAATATATTTTTTCAGTACTGTTATTATGGATTCTAACGGGCATCGGTCACGCCCAGCCTGGCGGTTCCCAGGTTGCAAGACCAAAACTGGTGGTGGGTATCGTAGTGGATCAGATGCGATGGGATTATTTATACCGGTACTTTAACATGTATGGAAACGATGGATTTAAACGCATGCTGAAGGAAGGGTTTACCTGTGAAAATACATACATAAATTATTTACCTTCTTATACAGCCGTGGGACATACCTGCATTTTTACCGGCTCTGTGCCATCCATCACCGGAATTTCCGGAAACGACTGGACCGAACAATTAACAGGTGCCCATATGTACTGTACGGATGACAGTACTGTACAGTCTGTTGGTGTGAACGCATCCCCGGATGGCAAGATGTCGCCCCGCAATCTGCTTGTGAGCACCATTACCGACGAGTTGCGTATGGCTACCAAATTTCAGTCACGCGTGGTAGGTGTTTCGTTAAAAGACCGTGCGGCCATTCTTCCGGCGGGTCATACAGCCAACGCTGCGTTCTGGATGGATGATGAAAGCGGAAATTTTATCAGCAGTACGTACTATATGAACAAATTGCCCGAGGCGGTGGCGATATTTAATAGAGAAAAGAACATTGATAAATATCTGCAACGCGGATGGAATACCCTTTATCCAATAAGTACTTATGTTGCCAGTGATTCGGATAGTAAATCTTTTGAAGGGAAATTTCCGGGCGAGTCTGCACCGGTTTTCCCGCATGATATCAAATCGGCTTATGCAAAAAATCATGGCATTTTCCGGGCAACCCCGTATGGTAATTCTCTGACGCTGGATTTTGCGAAAACGGTTTTAGAGGCATATCAGCTGGGGCAGGGACCCGCTACCGATTTTCTGACCATCAATTGCGCTTCCACAGATTATGCGGGTCATTTATTCGGTCCGAATTCCGTTGAAGTAGAAGATGTTTACCTGCGGCTTGATCAGGACCTGGCTTCTTTTTTTTCAGAGCTTGATACAAAAATAGGGAAAGGGAACTACCTGGTGTTTCTGACGGCAGATCATGGCGCCGCAAATTCTGTCGGATACTCACAGGAAAATAAAATACCCGCTGATTTTTTTGTGTCCGCCAATATATTGGCAAGCCTCGAACAGCTTATTCAGCAGAAGCTGGGTTATTATAAAGTCATTCGTTCCGCTGCAAATTATCAGATCAATTTTGATCTTGAAAGAATCGCTGGTTACAATGCTGATTTTACCGCAATCAAAAAACTGGTTACAGATTATTTAAAAAAACAGCCGGGTGTAAGTTATGCAGTGGATATAGATAAACTGGATGAAGCTGCGATACCGGAACCCATAAAAACGATGATCATCAACGGGTATAATTTCAAACGCAGCGGACAGGTACAGGTAGTCTTTGATCCGGCCTGGCTTGAATCTTATGCACGCACAGGAACAACACATGGATCATGGAACCCGTACGATACGCATATTCCGCTGCTTTTTATGGGGTGGGATATACACCCCGGCGCAACAGCCAGTCTCGTCCATATGACAGATATCGCGCCTACCCTGGCCACTCTGCTGCATATACAGGCGCCGAATGGAAATATCGGAGTGCCCATTGTTGACCTGTTGAGACGATAAGGGGGACGGATTTATAAACCACAGACATGCATAGATTTTCCAGGACCGAAAAAATGTGGCTGATTATTTTCGCGCTGATCCTGATCGGCCTGATTGGTGGCTGCATGTATGAAACGGTTACAAATCATCGACCCATAGGACCCAGACCCGTTCGGAAAGATCAGACCTGAGCAGGTTATCTTGGACTCAGTGCCTGGCGGATTCTTTCTGCCATATCCAGTAAATGATATTTACTTATTTTATCCGGAGAAGTAATTGCTCCATTTAATAATCGGTTGCGCAGCACCGTTAGATGTCCCCTGGCAATCGATGGGATATCCGTGTTTTTGATATCCGCCCCGAAGTAAATAATTAATCCACGTGGAAATCCGGCGGGTAAACTGGGCTGTGATGGATTCATCAGGGATATCAGGATATCAACATATTGTTTCTGTAAATTTCTTCTGAATGGGTCAATGGCCTGCGGTTTGCCGAGTTCAGTCCACAGACCATTTTCCAAATCCGTAATCATATCGTCCGGACCGTATATGGCAGTTTTCCCATAGCGGTCACTCATGGATTCCATCCTGAAGAGGCGGGAAGAGGACAACAGCGAATTCAAAACGGCTCCCTGTGTGTTGGAGATCATTTCTGCCGACGCCGGACTGCTGATTTTATTGAGAATATTTTTATCGAGTAGCCAGTAAGGTGTCCGGAATAATTGATTTTGCAGAAATAAAATGGATTGGGTCTGGATATTTTTAGGTGTGGGTTCATATACATCTCCTGTCTGTTCTACCGTTTTCAGCGTTTCGTAAATTCCGCCTACATTTTTTGTTACATGATACATGTAACGACTGAATTGCCCGATCAACTGCGTATACATGTCATCCAGATTATCGTATGGGTCAGCCTCCTGCTTAGTCCAGGAAGGCAACTGTACAATGATTCTTTTCAGGTTGAGAATACCGTATTCACTTGCTTTGATGGCATTGTCGCTGAGGTCTTCGGTTTGGGAACGGGGATCAAAATTTTGGGCTTCACCGCCAAACCAGAGTCTGGGATTAATCTTCAGACTGTCAATGGTCAACTGATTCAGAATGAGTTTATCTTCTTCTGATGACCTCGAATTGGGAATTATTTTATATCCCCAGAGAATGGCCCATTTATCATATGGCCCCAGTCGTGGCAATAAGCCACTGGGACCAATATGATCTTCGGGTTGGGCAACGTAATTGAAACGGGCGTAATCCATAATAGATGCTGTATGTCCGTTGGCTTCCACCCATGTTTTGTCTCGTAGTTTTTCAACAGGCGTTTTACTGCTGCTGCCCATGTTATGACGAAGCCCGAGGGTATGTCCGATTTCATGTGTTGCCACTGAACGAATGAGCGCCCCCATGAGGCTGTCGGTGAATACCATTTTTCTTGCCCGCGGGTCCACTGCACCAACCTGTATCATATAGAAATCATGCAGAATTTTCATCACGTTATGATACCAGCCAACATTGCTGGTAAGTATCTCTCCGGTTCGTGGGTCTGCTTCATTGGGACCATAAGCATTTTCAATTTCAGATGCGAAATAACGTATCACAGAAAAACGAGCGTCTTCCAGATTCATACTGCTGTCGTTTTCCGGCCATTCTTTACCCTGAATAGCATTTTTGAATCCGGCTTTTTCGAAAGCGGCCTGCCAGTCGTTGATACCTGCAATCAGATATGGCCGCCACAGTTTCGGAGTTGCCGGATCTATAAAAAATACAATCGGCTTTTTAGGTTCTACCAGTTCTCCTTTTTGCCAGCGCGCCATATCTTCCTCTTTTGGTTCCAGACGCCAGCGGTGAATAAAACTACTGGTTTCAGTTTTCTGGGAACTGTCAGTATATACGGCGTAGTCGCTGGCAAAATATCCCACTCTTGTATCGAAAAGCCTTTTGCGCATAGGGATAGCCGGTAGCATAATGAATGAATTGTTGAGTTCCATGGTTACAGCCCCCGCCGCTTCTGCTCCGGGTAAACTGGTGGAACTTCCGAAGCTCATTCCGGTAGCTGAACCGGAAGAGCTGAATGTCTTGATGGAATGTACTTCCGTATTCAGGGGGTAGCTGTGTATATAGGAAATATAAGACCGGTCGCCTGAAATTCCCCCCAGATTATATCTCCGCTTGATGTCGGGACTCAGGCTCACGGGTTGATTATCTAATCTAAAATAATCGGTGACATCAATTACCACGCTATTGGAATCTTTTCCGTACGCTTTGATATCGAACGAAGCGGCAATTGGATCCACATTGGAATTTCTTACGGCTTCTGCGATGGATTGCGTAGAGTCGGGTGCCACGCTGACGATCGTCATTACACGCATGAAAATATTGTCCGACGGTCCTTTTTCCCAGCGAAAAGTCTGCTCATTTACCTTCTCGCCACCATAGGAGCGGCTGCCGGAAGGTGTTTTTACAAAACGGGTGATAGCCAGTATCTCATGGTTTAGCAGGGAATCAGGTATTTCAAAATACCATTTGTCATCGATTTTATGAACTGTAAACAATCCCTTCTGGGTAATTGCTTTTTCGGTAATGACTTCTTTATATGGTTTGGGAGATGATTTAGCCGGAACTGGAAGAACCCGTTTTATCGCAGTATCTGTTTTTCTTATACTGTTATTAGCTGGAATTTGCTGCGCAAAACAAGAGGCGGCCGTTGCCAGGAACAGGCATAGGCAATAAAATGATTTCATCTTCAATAATTGAATAATCGAAGTCCAATATAAGCCGAAAGCCCAAAGTCTAAAGCCTAAAACTTTGTTACTGATGTCAGGAATGAATAATGGTAGTTGGTCGTGATGAAAGGTCAAAATACTGAAAGCCCAGGTCCAAAGCCCAAGACTGGTTGAATAAAAAATGGCCAATAAACAAAAGTGATGGATTTACTTTCATTTACCAGCCATGTAAAACCGGTATAAGTTTTGGGCTTTGAGTTTTAGTCTTTAAGCATTTCTGTTGATGCAATTCAAATCTTCGAATGCTGTTTGTAAACGGCTGATAAAACTTTCTTCCCCTTTGCGTAGCCACACGCGCGGATCGTAATATTTCTTGTTGGGTTTCTCTGCCCCTTCGGGATTACCCAGTTGTGCCTGCAGGTAAGGATCATTTTTCTTGTAATATTTCAGAACGCCCTCCCAGAAAGCCCATTGCAGATCCGTATCCAGATTCATCTTAATGGCTCCGTAACCGATGGCTTCCCGAATCTGATTTTGAGGTGATCCGCTGCCGCCATGGAAAACGAAATAAACGGGTTTTGGTTTTGTCTTTAATTCCTTTTGAATATAATCCTGGCTATTCTTTAGAATCACCGGGCGCAATTCCACATTGCCCGGACTGTATACACCATGAACATTTCCAAAAGCAGCTGCTACACTAAACAGGCGACCCACTTTACTCAGTTCGGTGTAAGAATATGCTACATGTTCCGGCTGCGTATATAATTTATCATTTTCCACTCCACTGTTGTCGACGCCGTCCTCTTCTCCGCCGGTTACACCCAGTTCGATTTCTATTGCCATACCCAGTGGTTTCATTCTTTTGAAAAACTCCACGCTGGTATGTATATTTTCTTCGAGGGGTTCCTCCGACAGGTCGAGCATATGAGAACTGAAAAGAGGTTGTTTATTTTCCTTGAAATATTTTTCACCTGCATCCAGCAAACCACTGATCCATGGCAGCCATTTTTTTGCCGCATGATCGGTATGAACAACTACAGGTATACCATAATATTTTGCAAGTGTATGGATATGCAATGCGCCTGCGATACCACCGTTGATATTTGCCTGCAAATGATCATTGGGCATTCCCTTTCCAGCTACAAATTGAGCACCGCCGTTTGAAAATTGAATGATGATGGGGGAATTTACTTTTGCAGCGGCTTCCATTGCTGCGTTGATGGTATCGGTTCCTGTTACGTTGACTGCTGGAATGGCAAACTCATTATTTTTTGCATCTTCATAAAGAGCTTCCAGTTCATCACCGAATAAAACGCCCGCTTTGTATTTTGACATGGTATTGCTTTTCTGGTTTTTTAAGACTGCGAAGATAAGGGTTCCAACCCGCACCAGCCGGGCGGTTCGTTGAAATTCATCTAAAATTCATTCTATTGTTAATATGAATTTTAGAAATCTTTCAGTCCTGAAATTTTCCGAGGTTTTTTTGAATGAGGGCCAGATTTTTCTGCAGGGTCTGCTTTAATTGTCTTTTTACCAGCTGGCCCATGGACCTGCATTTCAAAAAGATGGGTGCTTTAAATTCATCGGCAAGTTCCTGTCGCAACTGAATGAGTTTTTCAGAAGTGGAAATATGGTCAGTAGCCATTATATTCAATAAATGCATCAGACGGAATCTGGAAGAAGCTACCCGAAAGGCCATCATGGTCCTCTCTTCTGTCTGGTATTGGGTGATTGAATCCTGGTTTAGGTATTTAGTGCAAAGATCCACCAGGGATTTATTGTCTTTAAAAAACTGCGGCAGGTAAATATTTTTTCTTCCTTCGTAACTCTGCTGATCGAAATCGATCGCACGAATGCGGTATTGAAAATCTTCTATGTCCGGCGTAATGTCAACTACGAAATTATAAGAGCGCATATCGCCCAGTAAACGAACAAAACAGCGTTCATTAAATTTCACAAATTCCTTTGCAAAGCGGATGCGGTTTGTAATTGGTTCGTGTAAATAAGTACTGATGAAAATATCTCCCGGGATGCCCGGTATATGATCTTCAATCAGGGTTTGCTGATGAGTGAAAAAAGTGATCCGGTTAGGCGACAACAGATGTTCCAGTTCAAGCCCGTATATGCGTGATGCATCCGCCTGTTTAATATAAAAATGATCATAGTTATCGTTGAACTTATTTACGATCCGGATTCGGAAAGGACTGGAATTGGCAAAACTGCAAAAGTCCACTCTTGCCACATCGAGGTGTTTGCTGAAAGTAAGATCCCCTTCCGTTTTCAAAATCGCATACATCTTTACCAGTCCCTCCCGGATATATTGCCAGTGCTGCATATCGTATGAAACAGTTTCCCATAAGCTGTCATTTCCATTCTTGTCTTTTAATGGAACCGCATAAGAAACGTGCAGAAGGTCTGAATAAGAAACCGGCAGCTTCACCTCCCGGCCGTGCTGCTGGAGATAATTGCGGAGTAGATTATTCACCGGAAAAATTGGTTTTTTCCTGGAGGGCTTATTTAACTGGTTATTATCAGAAACGTTCACGTCGAACGAAAGATGCATTACGCCTGTTTGTGTAAAGATCATCTTTTAGACCTAAAGCAAAAAGCCCATTGGGCATAGGGCTCAGGGCTGAGAGCCCAGGGAATAAATGTAAATGTTCAATTGAATGAAAGAAAGTAAAATGAACCAGAGTGAATCTTGCGGGTAATCAAATGAAAATGTTTTGGGCTTTCAGCTTTCCGCTTTGGGCCTTTTCATGGGTACCTCCTGCTAAATTGTTCGGAAAATTTAGCAGGAGGGCACAGATAAACAGTTGGTTTGAATCAGGGGTATTGGAACTGCTATCGGTTTTCCCCATGGATCTTGGATTTCGAATGCTTTTCTCAGGATTGGATTTCTGAATAAGGTTTGTTGTCAGGGCCGATCAGGTTTCAAGGGATAGGATAAAATTTCTCAGGACAGATTGGTGTCTTCAGTCGGATTGGATCAGGATGGTTCGCTCAAAGGATAGGATCAACGGTTTCTCAGGATAGGGTCAGGTTTTTTCGGATAGGATTGGATCAGGACGGTTCACTCAAAGGATAGGATCAATGGTTTTCGGGACAGGATCGGGTTTTTTCGGTAGGGTTGGATTCGCTCGGTTTTCAAAAGGAAAAGAAAAAATTGAAGTTGACTGATATCGGATTTCTACTGGAAATTCTATCGGATATTGGATAAAGAACTTAGAACGGTTTTTTTGGATATTGTCTGATTGATTATTTATCAATCAACTTCAGATTCAAAAGTAACTTATGCACATATTAACAACAATAGCCCTTTTGCCTGATTTTAACAGTTCATGAAATACAGCATACATGGTATTATACCGGGAGAAGCGATTCGTATTTATACGTGGAACTGATTAAGCTAAAAACTTAAGTGCTGATAATCAGCTTAATAGGTAGTACACATTTGTTGATATCTCCATAATTTTTAATACCTCGTCATGATGTAAAAGTTGAAAACCGCTGTTTCCGCAAGCGATTGGAGTGACTAATTTCATCTTTCATCCATGTGTGAACCTTGCTCCATCCTTGCTCCATCCATGCTCCAAACTGGGGTTTCCCTCTTTAAACGCACCAGATTGACACAGGTCCGCACTAGGATTGGGCAAGGTTTGGGCATAGATTACGAAAGGGGGGCGGGGATACTAAGATTTCAGCCTGAATGACTGGAGTACATCATATTTTGTAACAATGTGGAAATTTCCGCTGTCGTCTTTGGCGAGAACGGCGCCGTTTTCTTTACTGATCAGCGCACTGATCCGCTCCACTGCGGTGTCAAAAGATACTACGGGGTATGCTGCCTCTATCACATCCCGGATCTTTCTGGAACGGATATCGGTTCCGTTGCTGAGCATAATATTAAAAAGTCCGCTTTCGCTCACGGCGCCCACTGGAATGCCATCTTTCACGACGGGGATATTTTCAATGTGCAATTCTTTCATCTGGTCAACCGCATCACCAACCGTTTGTTCCGGAGATATGGTTACCAGCGGATGAGGCCCACGCGAATTAACCAGATCGCGGAATGTCTTAACATCCAGAAATCCTCTTTCCATCATCCATTGGTCATTATAAATTTTTGCGACGTAACGACTGCCGTGATCATGAAAAATACAAACAACCAGGTCATCTTTTTTTAATCTGCTTTTTAATTGCATCAGTCCCTGCAAACAACTTCCAGCGCTGTAGCCGCAGAATAAACCCTCTTCCTTGGCCAGCCTCCGGGCCATGATGGCACCGGCTTTGTCGGTGACCTGTTCGAAATGATCGATCACCTTCATATCATAATTCTCCGGAACGAAGTCTTCGCCAAACCCTTCCGACACATAAGGATGTACTTCATTCATATCTGTTTCACCTGTATTGAAATATTTTGTAAGCAGTGATCCGAAAACATCGATGGCCCAGATCTGAATGTTGGGATTTTTTTCTTTCAGATACATGGCCGTGCCGGTTACCGTTCCGCCCGTACCGGCAGTACATACCAGATGGGTAATTTTCCCCTCCGTTTGATTCCAGATTTCAGGGCCGGTGGTTTCATAATGCGCCAGTCGGTTGGCGGGGTTGTCGTATTGATTGCAATAAAATGAATTGGGAATTTCCTTTGCGAGTCGCTTGGCTACCGAATAATAACTGCGCGGATCTTCAGGCTCTACATTGGTGGGACAAACAATTACTTCCGCACCGACAGCCTTCAGTATATCTGATTTTTCTTTTGATTGTTTATCGGTTGTGGCGAAAATACATTTGTATCCTTTTACGATGGCCGCCAGCGCCAGTCCCATGCCCGTATTTCCACTGGTGCCTTCGATGATGGTTCCGCCAGGTTTTAGTTTTCCTTCCTTTTCTGCTACTTCAATCATCTTAACGGCCATCCGATCCTTGATTGAATTGCCCGGATTGAAATAATCTACTTTGGCTACTACTGGGCAGGGAAAATCGCGGGTAATTTTATTCAGGCGAATCATCGGGGTGTTGCCAATGGTTTCCAGAATATTATTTTTTATATCCATTCCCAAATGTACAAAGGATTCAGGAGTTCAGTTTTGAATCCGTACCGGTTAGTTGTTCATTTTTCTTTGCTCGCATATACCGGTCTATGAGAACCAGTCCCAGCATGGCGCTGATGCCCATTAAAATATTTATATAAGAATTATTAAGCAGCTTATTCCAGTTCATTTTACCGGCATCCGGGGAACTTGGGAACATGTGATTCGAAGGGCTGCTGCTCCAGTGAATCTGGCCTATAAAATAAATAAATAATCCGCCGATCATGATCAGGAAAAAAGCGGTAATGCCGCGAATTATATTCTTGTTTACATAATTTCTGGTCGCGGGAGCGACCTGATACCTGGCAATCTCCTCCATCACGTTTTTAGTGAATCGCAGAGACGGCATCTCCAGTTCTTCGTTTTGGAGCAGATGATGAATGGTTTTTAATTCATTGTACTTCATTTTCCATTCCGGATCTTCTGCCAGATGCCGGCTTACCATTTCTTTTACGGACGGACTACAAAGACCGTCTATATATTCCCAGATCATTTTTTCCATTTCCTGTTCCATACAATTCTTTTTTATTAACGGCTTTTCCGAAATTAGATTATTTGCTTTCTTAATCAGTATGTATTTCCCGTACTTCACGTGCAAAATACTTTTCCATTTTATCTTTTAGACGCTGTCTTGCCCGATGAAGTTTCACCTTCACAGTATTCGGTTCGAGTCGCATGATCTTTCCGATTTCTTCCAGTGTCTGATCACCTTTATAAAAAAGATTCAATACCTGGGCATCATCTATTCCCAACATGGAAATGGCCTCGTTCAGCATGGCATGCCGGGATTTTTGTTCAACAATATTGGCATGAAACCCGGATTCCCTGTTTTCAATTTGAATGCCCGCTCTTTCATTATCGAGTGAAACAGTATCCAGTTTTTTCTTTCTCAGAAAACTCAGACAGGTGGTACGTGTTATGGTAAATAACCAGGTGCTGAATTTGGATTCACCCCTGAAATCAGCCAGGGAACGATAGGCTTTTACAAATACATCCTGGGATATTTCTTCAGCATCTTCTCTGTTTTCTGTGAACCGGAGAACCAGAGAAAATACATAAATCTGATATTTTTCAACGAGCAGGGCAAATGCAGACTGGTCCCCTTTCAGGACCTTGATTATGATCGTATCGTCTGATTGGCCGTTGTTTGTCACGCTGGTAAGACGTTATATGTGTAAGAAGGGTTACAGGTCATCATAAATATACGCTTAACGCCCAACGCCCAACGCCCAACGCCCAACGCCCAACGCCTGACATGCCGGGTTTGCAAAAATAAATCTATCTCCCTGTAACCTCAGTCAACAGGTGCTCGTCTGATCCTGTGTAGAAGTAATTGATAAATTTAAAAAAACCTATATGGGACCCGATCAACTGGCTATATTCTGGCTTATTCTCAGCAGTCTTTCAATTTGTGCATTATTGTTTGGAATCAGGTACCTGGCTAACCGGGAAAACCTGGCGATGATAGAAAAAGGGCTTGATCCGAAATTAAAAGCCGAAAGGCGTCCTGCACCATTCCGTAATCTGAAATGGGGCCTGTTACTCGTAGGAGCTGGCCTGGGATTATTTCTGGCTTATCTGATGGACAACTTCATGTTATATAACGTGGGACACAGGATTGCCAATGAATCCAACGATGGCGCAAATGTGCCGATTTATTTCGCGCTGATTGCCATCGGTGGCGGTATCGGACTAATCATTTCATATAAAATTGAAAGGAAGCAATTGCCGGACAATCAAATTCTTTAATGGGATTTTACAGCTGAAGGCATGGGGTTGTTGGATTCCAACAGCTCCATTGCTTTTTTCACAACCGGATCCTGCTGGTTTATGATATAAAAATATCCCTGCGTTCGCCAAAGCAGTCTTGCCAAAAGTGCTTTCACCCGAATTTCAACCTGACTACGATCCAACGCTGAAACTTCACCTAAATCAATGGAATCTTTTTTTGCGTACTGGACGAGGCTGTTCCAAACATCTGCATTGTTTTTGAAACCTGAATAAAAATCAGCCGGCGTTTTAAAATTTTTTAACTCCGCCTGATGATGAATATAATATTCATAAATAAAATTGTTCAGCGTTCCGCTGATATAAAGGGCACTTACGCTTCGTGCAATCTGACTCGTATCGAGCGCCACAAAAACATCGGGTGTAATGCCCCCTCCGCCATATACCTGTCTTCCGGCAGGCGTACGAAATACAGGACCTGCATGTACACTGGTGGTATCTCCGTGAATCATTTCACCATTGTGAAAACGGTCAATCACTTCTTCATTGTAAGCATCACGGCCTTTATTGTAAGGTTTCTGAATACTTCTTCCAAGGGGTGTGTAATATCTTGCAATGGTTAATCGCAATTCACTTCCATCATTGAGTTCGAAAGGTTCCTGCACCAGCCCCTTTCCAAAAGTGCGGCGGCCTACGATGGTGGCCCGGTCCCAATCCTGCAAGGCACCGGTAAGTATTTCACTGGCGGAAGCCGTGCCTTCGTCCACCAGAAGAATCAGTTTGCCGGATTCAAAACTTCCAGGTCTTTGTGCATGGTATTCTTTGCGGGGACTTTTTCTTCCTTCTGTGTATACGATTAACTCATCGTTTCCAAGGAATTCATCCGCCATATTTACGGCTTCGTCCACGATGCCTCCGCCATTGCCCCGAATGTCCAGCACAAGTTTCTTCATGCCTTGTTTTTCCAGAGCTTCCAGGGCAATCATAAATTCTTCGAATGTTGTTCTTGAAAATTTATTGATCCGGATATAGCCGGACTCTTTGTCAATCATGTAGGATGCGTCCAGTGCCGGAAGAGGAATAGAACCACGCTGTATGGTAAAAGATTTTGTTGCGTGATTGCGAAACATGGTAACCTGAACAGCGCTTGCACCCGGGCCGCGCAGGTATTTTTTTATCTTATCTGCCGTGATGCCGTTTCCCGCCACTACAGAATCATTTACCCGGATGATCTGGTCGCCTACCTGTAAACCTGCCTTATCGCTGGGACCTCCGCTCAGCACATTGGTAATATTCACGGTATCACTGAGAATCTGAAATTCTACGCCAATCCCCTGGAAATTTCCCTGCAGATCTTCATTCATTTCCACCTGGTCAACAGCCGGAATATAATATGAGTGCGGATCCAGATGAGAAAGTAAACCCTGGATGGCTTCTTCACTTAAAGAATCTGTGTGAACGGTATCGACATATTTGTCTTTAATAATATCCAGTACTTCCTGTACAGGACTCAGTTTGCCAGTCTTAAAAAAGCCGCCCGTATATGTGCTGGGATAAAGCCTGTATCCGACTATCATTCCAAGGATCATGACCACCGCGAACAGAAGGGGTAGCCAGAAATTCAGTTTTTTCATTTATATGATTTCGCCTAGGTCTGCAAATTAAGCAAAGAACGGCTAACGGCGAATGGTAAACAGTGAATGATCTGCTGGTGTTATCCGTTTACCGTTTCATGTTAAGCTTTACCTTCGCCGGGGGAATATAAAAAAATAAAATGGCGATACTTATTGCAGACAGCGGTTCTACCAAATGCGAATGGTGTTTAATTTCGAATGGCAGAAAACAGAGGATTGAAACGCAGGGCGCCAGTCCATATTTTTTAAACGAGCCTGCTTTCGCTTCCCTGATGCAAAAGGAACTTCTTCCTGCACTGAAAAAAAAGATACCGGACGAAATATATTTTTACGGTACCGGTCTGGCAGCTGCAGGAAATCGCAGCATGTACAGGAGAGCCATTCGTAAAGTATTTCCGGATGCAGTCATTGAGGTAGAGCACGACCTGACCGGCGCTTCCCGGGCCCTTTGCGGAAAAAACAAAGGGATCGTTGCGATTCTTGGTACCGGCAGCAACTCCGGGTACTACAATGGGAAAAAAATTGTCCGGAATAGTCCGGGACTCGGGTATGTATTGGGCGATGAGGGCAGTGGGGCATATCTGGGCAAAAAAGTGCTGCAATATTATTTGTATAAAACGTTTGATGCGGATCTTCACAATAAGTTCTTTAAAAAATATGGTGTGGTTGCTTCAGATATCCTGGACTCAGTTTATAAAAAGCCGTTGCCCAATCGTTATATCGCCTCATTTGCCATGTTCCTCGCAGAAAACAGAGGTCATTATATGATCGAAAATATTATTGAAGACGGACTATGGGATTTTTTTTCTGCGCATCTGTCACACTATCCCGAATCAGGAAAAGTACCCGTTTATTTTACGGGTAGTGTATCATTTGGCTTTCAGGATATTCTAAAAGAACTTTGTAAAACATTCAACTGGCAGCCAGGCAAAATACTGGCAAAGCCCATGGAAGGACTGATCGCTTATCATAAAATGAAATGATGGATTTCGAAAAGATTACGGAAGAGCAGGGCCCTTACAGGCATTTGGAAAAAATGTCCACGCATGAGCTGCTTACTTTTATCAATAAAGAAGACCAGCAGGTGCCTCTGGCTGTTGCGCTTTCTATTCCGCAAATTGAAAAACTAACTGAAATTATTACTGATAAAATGCTCGCGGGAGGCAGATTATTTTACCTGGGCGCAGGTACCAGCGGTCGCCTGGGGATATTGGATGCCAGTGAAATTCCGCCCACATATGGCATGCCTTATGGACTGATCATCGGATTGATTGCCGGTGGAGAAAAAGCCATCCGGACGCCAGTTGAAAATGCGGAGGACGATCGGGAACAGGGATGGCTGGATCTCTGTGAATTTGAAGTAAATGAAAAGGATGTAGTCATTGGAATTGCAGCCAGCGGTACAACACCTTATGTAATCGGCGCGCTGGAAAAATGCAGGGAGCATAAGATATTTACCGGTTGCGTTACCTGTAATCCGGGTACGCCACTGGCAGCTGCTTCGGATTACCCGGTGGAAGTAATAGTAGGTCCTGAGTTTGTAACAGGCAGCACGCGTATGAAAAGTGGTACGGCCCAGAAATTAGTTCTCAATATGATTTCAACCACTGTAATGATTCGCATAGGCAGGGTGGAAGATACCCGGATGGTGAACATGCAGCTTACGAATTCCAAACTCATCGACCGTGGTACCGGTATGCTCATGAATCAAACCGGAATCACCGATTATCAGATGGCAAAAAAATTATTGCTGCAATTCGGAAGCGTGAAAAAAGCAGCGGCGAGCAGGAAGAAAGTGTGAAAGTATGGGAGTATGGGAGTATAGAAGTGAGGGGATAATGGAGTAATTATAGTTAACAAATGCTTTAGGCGGAGTTCTTTTAGCTTTAAGTTTTAAAAGATGCACGATATAGAACCATATTATAACTGGCGACACATATATGTCAGCGAAGAAGATGAAAAGTCACCTTTTTTCGGACGCGAATATTCAGAATTTGAATTTACGCTGGCCATATATAATTACCTGATTCATCCTCAGTGGGATGAGTTCGGATCTAAAACGCTATACCTGAAAGTGCTTTTAGCTGATTATGAAGAAAAATATGTAATCATCGAACTGATCGGTGAGTGGAATGATGCCATTGAAAATGACATCATGAACCTCAAAAGAAAAGTGGCCGATAAATTCATGGCGGAGGGAATTTTTAAATTCATCCTGATAGCTGAAAATGTGCTAAACTTCCATAGTGGTGACAAGGATTACTACGAAGAGTGGCTGGAAGACGTGAATGATCATCAAGGCTGGATTGTCTGTATCAACATGCCCGAGCAAACACAGTACGATTTCCGCAAGGCCAAGCTGGACCGGTATGTTGAACTGATCGAGCAACCGGATTGGCGGATATTTAAGCCGTTTCACCTATTCAAGCTCGTCGAAGGGTTGCAGGACAGGAGGCTGAGCTCCTGAGGAGTCTATCTGTCCGGTAGAAAATAAATTTGCTGAATCACCGGAATCAATTATTTTTGAATTAGAATATGTCAATCGCAAAAGCATACCGTTATTTTGGTTTTTATTTTTTCTTCTATTTTAGAAGCAAACCGGGAATGCTTTTGTTAATTACCAAGTAATATTTATAACTTAACAATAGAATCCCGGTCAAAAGCCGGGATTTTTTTTTTATCATATGCAACACCCCATTCAGCGCGTCGCCATTCAGGGATATGAAGGAAGTTTTCATCAGGAAGCGGCTCGTATTTTTTTTGGGGAGAAGACGAATATTCTGGCCTGTGCGAGGTTTCAGGATGTAGTAAAGTCTGCGGCCGACCCGTCACTATGTGATGCAGCGCTGATGGCGATAGAAAATTCCATTGCAGGGAGTATTCTTCCAAACTATTCTCTCCTGAGAAACAGCGAGCTGGTAATAACAGGAGAAATTTATTTACAAATCAGGCAGAACCTGGTGGTGAATCCGGGCATCACACTGAAAGACATCAAAGAGGTACATTCCCATCCGATTGCTATACTTCAGTGCATGGATTTTCTGAATCAATATGATTGGAAGCTCGTCGAAACCGAGGACACCGCACTCAGTGCAAAACATATTCATCAGAGAAAAAGTAAACACATAGCGGGAATTGCAAGCAGTCTCGCGGCAAGCCTCTTCCAGCTGGAAATGTTAGCTCCTGATATTCATACAATGAAAAATAATTATACGCGCTTCCTGGTTCTCTTAAGAAAGGAAGATGCGGAACCGGTAAAAGACGCCAACAAAGCATCCGTTACTTTTCACACGGATCATTCACGTGGAAGTCTGGCAAAAGTGCTGACCTTGATCGCAGATGCGGGAATCAATCTGAGTAAACTGCAATCCTATCCGATTCCCGGCAGCGACTGGAAATACAGTTTTCATGCAGATATGGAGTTTGAAAACCAGAGCGAATTTGAAAACGTTGTTGAGATTATCCGCCCGGCAATTTCAGATCTGAAAGTATATGGGGTATATCGGAAAGGGGTAAACGCTTAATAGTGGATGGTGAAAGAATAAAGACCTATATCGTATTAAGAATATTTAATAAAAACGATTTTTGCATATCAAAATGGAAACAGCCAAAAGACTCGAAGGAATCGGCGAATATTATTTCTCTAAGAAATTACGTGAGATAGAAGAGCTTAATCAGCAGGGGAAAAACATCGTCAGTCTGGGTATTGGAAGTCCTGATCAGGCACCCCATCCTTCCGTAATTGATACACTGGTGGAAGAAAGCCGCAAGCCGAATACTCATGCATATCAGAGTTACAAGGGATCACCGGTTCTGCGCAAAGCCATGGCCGGCTGGTATAAAGAATGGTATGGGGTTGAATTGAATCCGGATTTGGAGATTCTGCCGCTTGCCGGTTCAAAAGAAGGCATCATGCATATCTGCATGACCTATATCAACCCGGGAGATCTGGTGCTCATTCCCAATCCCGGTTACCCGACTTATCAGAGTGCGGCGAAGCTTGCAGGCGCCCATCTCGCTGCTTATGAATTGAAAGCGGAGAACAATTGGTTGCCGGATTTTACAGAGTTAAAGAAATTAATAAAATCCAGACAGGACACACAGGAATTCGTTCTAATGTTCGTGAATTATCCGCAGATGCCGACGGGTCAATTGCCTGAAAAAAAACTCTTTGAAGAACTCGTGGCCTTTGCAAAGGAAAATGATGTTTTACTTGTTCACGACAATCCTTATAGTTTTATTCTCAACGATCATCCCATGAGTATTTTGCAGGTGGCCAATGCGGGAGATTATGTGATTGAATTGAATTCGCTTAGTAAATCCCACAACATGGCCGGATGGCGCATTGGTATGATGCTCGCGAAATCGAAGCATATCGAAAACGTGCTCCGTTTCAAGAGTAATATGGACAGCGGCATGTTTTTACCCCTGCAGCTGGCAGCGGCCAAAGCTTTGTCACTTCCGGCTTCCTGGTATCAGCAGGTAAATGAATTATACCGCAGACGCAAAAAAATTGTGGAAGACATACTGGAAGGGCTGGGTTGCAATTTTTCAAAAAATCAGGCCGGTCTTTTTGTATGGGCCCGGGTTCCGGAAGGCATAGCAGACGGATATAAACTGAGTGATCTGCTGTTATATCAGGCGAATGTTTTTGTAACGCCGGGCGGCATTTTTGGTACGGCTGGAAATAATTACATACGGGTGAGTCTATGCGCACCGGAAGAGAAAATCCTGGAGTGTTTTGAAAGAATAAAAAAGGCCGGTTTCATAAAACCAAAACTTCATGCTTAATACAGTTACCATCGTCGGTGTGGGTTTGATTGGCGGTTCGTTCAGTCTTGCTCTGAAGGATCAGAAACTGGTCAAAAAAGTGATCGGTGTGAGCCGCAGCGGTGAAACCGCCCGGAAAGCCCTGAAATTGGGGATCGTGGATGAAGTGTTGCCACTGGAAGAAGCAGTAAAGCAAAGCGATTTAATTTATGTCGCGATTCCTGTGGATGTCACGCTCCCCGTGATAAAGAATATTCTGGATTTACTGAAGCCGGAACAAATAGTGGTAGATGCCGGATCTACCAAACTGGCTCTTTGCAAATTTGTTGCAGAACATCCGAACCGGCATCGTTTTGTGGCATCGCATCCGATGTGGGGAACAGAATACAGTGGTCCGGAGGCAGCCGTGCATGACGCTTTCCGCGGCCGGTCCTGTGTGATTTGTGAACGGGAAAAATCAGATGCGGATGCTTTGCAGATCGTGGAAGATATTTATTTGAAACTGGGTATGTCGCTGGTAAATATGGATGCGGAAAGTCATGATGTGCATGCCGCTTACGTGAGTCATATATCCCACATCACTTCGTTTGCGCTCGCAAATACCGTATTGGAAAAGGAGCGGGAAGAAGATGCTATTTTCGAACTGGCGGGTGGAGGTTTTGAAAGTACCGTTCGGTTGGCCAAAAGCAGTCCGGCCATGTGGGGGCCCATTTTTATGCAGAATCGTGAAAACGTACTGGATGTTTTGAATGAACACATCATGCAGCTGAGGAAATTCAAAAGTTGCCTGGAAAAGGAAAATTATCCCTATTTAATGGAGCTGATGGACAATGCCAATAAAATCCGCAGAATTTTGGAATGAGCTTAAAGCTTCACGCTGAACACTTAATGCCAGGTAAAAAGGGAAAAATAGCTTTTTTTGAAGACATTAAATATACAGAATCCGGTATCCTTTTTATTTATAAAGCGTTAAGCGTTAAGCGTTAGGCGTTGAGCTTTAAAACGTACCTTTGCGCAAAATTTTAGAACAGTATGAGTACATTTGAAGAGCTGGGTTTACATGCGAATCTGTTGCAGGCTGTGACAGCGTTAGGGTACACCCAGCCAACACCCATTCAGGAGAAAGCCATTCCTGTATTAATCAGCGGCACCAAAGACCTCGTTGGTCTGGCACAGACAGGAACCGGCAAAACTGCGGCTTTCGGCCTTCCGTTATTACATCTCCTGAATGTTGAACATCGTTCTCCCCAGGCACTGGTGGTTTGTCCCACCCGTGAACTTTGCATGCAGATTGTTTCTGAACTGGAATTATTTAAGAAATTTATGAGCGGCGTTCAGGTTTTGGCTGTTTATGGAGGAACCTCCATCGGTATGCAGATCCGCGATTTGAAAAGAGGCGTACAGATTGTTGTTGCCACGCCCGGCCGTCTGATCGACCTGATCGAAAGAAAAGCGATCAACCTCGAAGAAATAAAATACGTGGTTTTGGATGAAGCGGATGAAATGCTCAACATGGGCTTTCAGGACGACATTGAATTCATTCTTCAGAATACTCCGAAACGCGATGCGACCTGGCTGTTCAGTGCCACGATGCCTCCCGAAATAAAAAGGGTAAGCAGAAAGTACATGAAGGATCCGATGGAGATCACGGTCGGTAAAATGAATACCGCTAATAAAAATATTGATCACCAGTATTTTATTACAAATGCCCATCACCGTTATGAAGCTTTGAAACGGATGATTGATTTTAATCCGGGTATTTATGGTATTATTTTCACAAGAACCAAGGCGGATGCACAGAATATATCAGAAAAACTTACACGTGAGGGATATGATATTGATGCCCTGCATGGCGACCTCACCCAGCAACAGCGAGACAAGGTGATGGGTGAATTCAGGGAAAAATCGCTTCAGCTTTTGATCGCAACGGATGTTGCTGCCCGCGGCATTGACGTGGCAGGCATCACCCACGTAATCAATTACGAATTACCGGATGATGTGGAAGTATACACCCACCGAAGCGGCAGAACCGGACGAGCAGGAAACACAGGTGTTTGCCTATCCATCATTAATTCCAGGGAACTGGGAAAAATACGCCAGATCGAAAGAATGGTTCAGGTGCCTTTTCATAAAGTGGAAATTCCAACGGGCAAGGATGTTTGTCGCAAACAGTTTTTTCATTTCATGGAAAAATTGCTGTCGGCTGATATCAGTCACGGCGATTATGAAACCTATGTTCCCATGCTGGAAGAGAAATTTGCAGATGTAAGTAAGGAAGAAATATTAAAGAGAGTGGCATCCAAAGAGTTCTCCCGTTTTCTGAATTATTATGAAAACGAGGAAGACCTGAATGTACGGGCAATTTCCCGTGACAGAGACCGGGATGCACCCGGCCGTAGTCAGAGGGAGCGTATTCCGATTGGCGGTAGCAGGAGAGAGCCTTCCCGACCTACTTCGAGTTTTACACCCGGAAACGGTGACTTTGTGAAACTTTTTGTGAATCTGGGAACAAAGGATGGTTTTTATAAAGCCAGTTTCCTGCAGTTTGTGCTGGACATGAGCGATCTGCGTAAAGATGTTCTGGGGAAAATAGATATGAAGGAAATGAACAGCTGGATAGAGATCGATAAAGGAGCAGCTCACCAGATGATAAAGGCGATCGACGGAAAGAATTATAAAGGAAGAAGAATTCGGATGAATGATGCGAACTCGAGATAATGTGACTAATTACTCAAACCAATACTCATGGTAACAGCAACAAAATCAATGAAAGAAATCACGCAGGCTGCGTGGATCAAGCGTCCATTAATAATCTCCGGACCCTGCAGTGCAGAAACAGAAGAACAGGTGATGCAAACCGCCGTTCAATTGCAGGAAACCGGCAAAGTAGATATTATGCGTGCGGGTATCTGGAAACCCAGAACGCGTCCGGGAAGTTTTGAAGGCATTGGTACCAAGGGACTGGCCTGGTTGCAAAAAGCGAGGGAATTTACAGGCATACCGGTTGCAGTGGAAGTTGCCACGGCAAAACAGGTAGAGGATGCTTTGCATTTTGATATTGATGTGTTATGGATAGGAGCCCGTACAACTGTGAATCCATTCAGTGTACAGGACGTGGCGGATGCCTTGAAAGGTGTTGATGTGCCTGTTCTGATAAAAAATCCGATTAATCCCGATATCGAACTTTGGATTGGTGCGGTTGAACGGGTTGCCAAAGCCGGCATTAAACAGATTGGACTCATACACCGCGGGTTCAGTTCTTATGGAAATACGGAATACAGGAATGCGCCCATGTGGCACCTGGCCATAGAAATGAAACGGCGCAATCCGGGAATGATTATGATCAACGATCCGTCCCATATCTGTGGAAGAAGGGATATACTACAGGAAGTTGCCCAGACAGCTATTGATCTGGATTTCGACGGATTAATTATTGAGAGCCATGTGGATCCTGACAAAGCATGGAGTGATGCAAAACAACAAATCACGCCCGCCAGGCTGGGTGAAATGCTTTCTTCCATTCGCTGGCGCAAGGAGGACATCGCTTCAGAAGAGTATCACGCAAATCTGGAAAAGTTGAGACAACAAATCAACCAGCTGGATGACGAACTCATGCAAATCATCGGGGAAAGAATGAAGATCTCTGAAAAAATCGGTCAGTATAAAAAGGACAATAACATCACCATCCTGCAGACGAACCGTTGGAATGCCATTCTGGAGAGGGCTTTCAGGAAAGGTGATAAGCTGGGATTAAGCCAGGAATTTATCACCAAATATTTCGACGCCGTACATATGGAAAGTATCAACCACCAAAATAAAGTGATGAACTCCTAACTTTAATAACGATTGTATGCTGAAAAAGACTTTTTCATTTTCCGCTTCGAAAACCACCTGTTATTTTGATGCGTCATTTGCACAAATCGGTAACATCGTGGAGAAAGACAGGTCTATATTTATTACGGACCAGCATATTTATGATCATCATAAAAAGTTTTTCAAAGGAGCAAAATTCATCCAGATCCCGGCAGGCGAATCATTTAAGGTCCAGTACATTGTAGATACGATTATTGACCAGCTCATCAGCTTTGGGGCCGACCGGCAAACAACGCTGATTGGCGTAGGCGGCGGTGTGGTAACTGATATTACAGGTTATGTGGCTTCCGTGTATATGCGCGGAATTCCTTTTGGATTTGTTCCTACTTCCATACTCGGTATGGTGGACGCATCCATTGGCGGTAAAAATGGAATTGACGTGGGCAATTATAAAAATATGGTAGGCGTCATACGACAGCCGTCATTTTTATATTACGATGTATCCCTTTTGAAAACACTTCCCAATGAAGAATGGGTAAATGGTTTTGCAGAAGTAATAAAGCATGCAGCCATTAAGGACGCTGGCTTGTTCAAGGAACTGGAAAAAAATTCCATCAGCAGTTATCAAAAAAATAAAACGCCGCTGAATGATCTGATCCGTAAAAATGTAATGATCAAATCGGCAGTTGTTCAGAAAGACGAATTTGAAGGTTCTGAACGCCGCCTCCTCAATTTCGGACATACACTCGGGCATGCGGTTGAAAATGTTTATCATCTGCCGCATGGTCACGCGATTTCCATCGGGATTAAAGCAGCCTGCCTGATTTCCGAGGAAATGCTGAATTTTAAAGAAACAGCCCGCGTAACCAATCTGCTACAGCAATACGGATTGCCCATCGACATTCCGGTTGACTTTGGAAAAGTAATTGAGATCATGCGCATGGATAAAAAGAAAACGCGGGATACCATGCATTATGTTTTACTTGAAAAAATCGGTAAAGCAGTCATTAAACCAATTCCAATGACGCAGTTGGAAAAACTGCTTTATTCCATCGCCCGCGCAAGATAACAACGATGAACGTTACGATTTCGCCATCTACCATTCAGGGCAGCGGGGTGGCACCTGCCTCCAAAAGTTCAATGCAACGTGCGTGTGCTGCTGCATTGGTTTCTCAAACGAATACGCATATTGTTAACCCCGGATTTTCCAACGACGATCATGCAGCGCTTCGTGTAATTCAGGGTTTGGGTGCCGAAGTTGAAAATCTTACAGATGGTTCCCTGCTGATAAAAAGCAGGGGTGTGAAACCGGTGAACGATTTTGTCAATTGTGGTGAGAGTGGATTGGGCATCCGGATGTTTGCGCCCATCATCTCTATGAGTAAGGATCTTATCACGGTGGAAGGCGAAGGCAGTCTGCTGAGCCGGCCGATGAATTTCTTTGATGAAATTCTTCCAAAACTCGGCGTAGATGTTCGTTCCAATATGGGCAAACTTCCACTCCGGTTAAAAGGTCCGCTGGTTCCGGCAAATATTCAAACGGATGGCTCACTGAGTTCTCAGTTCCTCACCGGTTTGCTGATGGCTTACGCTGCTTCGGATGCAAAAAACGTGACCATAGAAGTAAACAATCTGAAGAGCCGGCCCTACATCGATCTAACGCTGTCGGTTATGCGCGCGTTCGGCTTGAAATTGCCTGAAAACAGAAACTACCAGTCTTTTTATTTCTCTGCCGAAAGTTGGAAAAAACCAACAGGCACGATCGAATATACCGTTGAAGGCGACTGGAGCGGGGGAGCTTTTCTGCTGGTCGCTGCAGCGATTTCAGGTCGCGCCATCATTCATGGCCTGGATCCCGATTCCACCCAGGCCGATAAAGCCATCCTGCTTGCCCTCCAGAGAGCAGGTGTTTCCATGTTCTACGATAAAAAAGAAATAAATATCCGGCGGCCTTCTGTTTCCAAACTTAAGGCATTCGAATTTGATGCCACGGATTGTCCAGATTTATTTCCACCCCTGGTGGCGCTGGCCTCCGTTTGTCATGGCTCCAGTTTTATTAAAGGCGTTACGCGTCTCGCCCATAAAGAAAGCGACCGTGGACTTACGTTACAGGAAGAGTTTGCTAAACTCGGTGTGGACATTTTGATTAATGGAGATATCATGGGAATCAAGGGTACTGAAAACATAAAATCATCTACGGTTCATTCCAGACATGATCACCGGATTGCCATGGCAACAGCAGTTGCCGCATTGCGGGCTACCGGACCGGTGCAGATCGAAGAGGCGGGCGCAATCAACAAATCTTACCCTTCATTTTTTGGCGATCTTGAGAAACTGGGTGCTTCCGTTCACGTATTAGATAAGATATTTTAGTATGAATTCATTCGGACGTATATTCAGAATGACCATTTTTGGTGAATCGCATGGGTCGGGCGTAGGGCTTGTATTGGATGGATGCCCTGCCGGACTCTCTCTGAAAGTGGAAGATTTCGAGACCGACATTGAGAGAAGAAAAGGTGGAATTAAAAAGGGAACTACGCCAAGACAGGAATCTGATTTTCCCATTTTTAAGACGGGTATTTTCAACGACAAAACAACCGGCGCGCCGATTACAATTTTCTTTGAAAACAATAATACACGTTCAGGCGACTATGAGAAACTAAGGGCCATACCCAGGCCGGGCCATGCAGATTTTGTGGCGCATGAAAAATATGGGGGATTTGAGGATTACAGGGGAGGTGGTCATTTCAGCGGACGCTTAACTGTAGCACTGGTTGCAGCAGGTGTGATAGCAAAAAAATTATTAAAGCTGGGGCAAACAGATCTTCGGGCGGAAATAAAGGAAATTGCAGGACTGGCAGATCTGGAAGCAGGGCTTCAGAAAGCGATTGACGCAAAAGATTCTGTCGGTGGAATTGTGGAATGCCGTGTTCAGAACCTGCCAGCTTCTCTGGGTGAACCTTTCTTTGACAGTGTTGAATCATTGATCTCTCACGCCGTGTTCGCCATCCCCGCTGTCCGGGCCATTGAATTTGGAACGGGCTTTGAAGCCGCAAGAATGTTTGGATCAGAACACAATGACGCGATAGCAGATAAAACCGGTCACACGATTACCAATCATGCCGGCGGTGTAGTGGGCGGAATCACTAATGGAAATGAACTGGTATTCAGAATTGCGATCAAGCCTACTTCGTCCACTCCAAAAGAACAGGAAACTTTCAACAGGGAAACGGGTACGCGTGAAATTTTTTCTGTCAAAGGCCGACACGATCTATGCATCGCACTTCGCGTACCCGTAGTACTGGAAGCGGTTACGGCGCTGGTTCTTGCGGATCTGCTGTTACTTGAACAAAAGATTCCGCGTGTATTGAAATAGAAACCAACGATCAATGTCCAACCCCTTACTTCGCCAATTCTGCAAAACTCAAATCCAATACCTCGAATTGTTGCGGATCCCGCCAGCTGAAATGCCACCACTCGGTAGATAATGAAATGAAACCATATTTTTCCATAACCTTTTTTAGTAACTCCCTGTTCGCAATACGAATTGAATCGGTTCCCTTAAAATCCTGATGAGCACTGTCAGAAAAATTATCAAAATCAGTAGGCATCGACAATAATTGATGTGTTTTCAAATCTGCCAGGGTAAGATCCACAGCGATGCCTCTGTTATGTCCACTTCCTTTTGTGGGATTCGCTGCATAACGTTCATCTTTTACCGGGATCCAGAGTTTAACAGTAATGCGATAGGGACGGTAGGCGTCAAAAATAACCAGCTCGAGTCCCATACGGCCAACTTCCCTGGCGATGCTGTCGAGTGCCAGATAGGCGGGATATCTTAAGAAACTTGTTTTTGTATTTTCCGGGTATAGTTGTTTATGCATAAAATTATTGTCGGACGCATAGCGAAGATCCAGTCTGATTCCTGGAATGTCAGCCAGTGATTTCATCTGTTTTTGGGGGTGATTTACCAAGCTCTCCTTATACAACGAAATCCGGTTGATGTAGGGTAGGCCGTAAGCGCTGTGGGGAAGTTGTTGTGCGGGAAGTAAATGAGAAAAAACAGTAAAAAAACCCATGAATCCAAGCCTTTTAAGGGCGCTCTGCAATATTTTTTTATTCATCTAATATGTTGTTTCTTTAAAGCCCCCGACTACCTAAAACCCGATTAAACCACGGATCAGGAAGTTGAATAAATATACAAACCCGGCTCACGCAGATGAAACAAATCAGGACTCATTTTTTAATTTTTCTGACTGCAGGTATTTCTTTCCTTCAATGTAAGTATAAAGGAGATAAAGCACCCGAAAAAGACATCGTCGTTAATCCGGCTAAGCTGGCAGAGAGTACAACGGAAGACATTCATCATACACTGGAATTTCTAAAAAGCCATGATGGAAAACTGAATGATACCGTTCAGATTCATTTTACAAAACTACTGGACAGCATATATGATGCAAACCAGTATAAACCGATTTGGATCAGGCAGGATAAAACCATTCCGGAGGGGACTTCCTTCACGAATCTGATCCAAAGCAGCCGGCTGTGGGGTCTGTTTCCAAATGACTATCATTTTAATATGCTCTCCTTTATCAATCGGGCATTTGCCCTTGACACGAATGCCGCGAGAAATGCGGCCTTGTGGGCCAGAAAAGACCTGTTACTGACAGATGCTTTTTTTCAGATGGCAAAAGATTTGAAACAGGGAAGAATTCCATACGATAGTGTTACCCTGAGAACCGATACACTGTTAACAGATAGCTTTTTCACAGCTACGTTAAACAATGCTTTGCAAAGCGGTAATGTGCCGCAGGTATTACATAAACTGGAACCGGATTCCAAAGGCTACGATTCACTCAAAGCTTATATCGGGGCATTTCTTGATTCAGCAAATTTTTCCCCTTTCACTTATCTCCTGTACCCTTACATCGATTCTGTTAACTTTTTCCATCTTCTGCAAAAACGTCTGGTGGAAACAGGTAATCTGGCAGATACCGTTCCCCCCATGGATCCTGCGCGGTTTCGTTCAGCCATTCTCAGTTTTCAAAAGAAATATGAGTTTAAAATCACGGGTCATGTTTCAAATTCCATGATTGATAAATTAAATAATACTGACCTCGAAAAATTCAAACGCATTGCGGTTACCCTTGACCGCTATAAACAATTGCCGGATAGTCTGCCTCCAACTTATGTCTGGGTAAACCTGCCGGGGTATAGTCTCCGGGTGATGGATCAGGATACGGTTGTATTTACATCTAAAGTAATTGTGGGTGGTCCGATAACACGGTCTCCGGTGTTGACCAGCGAGATTTCGAATTTTATTACCATGCCGCAATGGACAGTGCCCTACAGTATTATTTTTAAAGAGATGCTTCCAAAAATCCGAAATAACGTTGATTTTTTGGCAAAGGAAAATCTGATGGTTGTAAACGACGAAGACAGTGTGGTGGATCCACATACGATCAACTGGAATAAACTCAGCAAAACACATTTTCCCTATCAGTTAAAACAGCGGCAGGGCGACGACAATTCCCTTGGTGTGATCAAATTCAATTTTCGCAACAAGTACAGCGTTTATCTGCATGATACCAATGTTCGCTGGATGTTCGGTAAATCATACCGGGCCATCAGTCATGGCTGCGTACGTGTAAAAGAATGGGACAAGCTGGCGAATTATCTGGTCCGTAACGACAGTACTTCTGCGGGTAAGCTGAGAATACCACCCGATACCATCAAAGCATATATTGCCCGTGGCGAAAAACATATGTTTAGCGGATTTCATAAACTGCCGCTTTTTATCCGTTACTACACCTGCGAAGGAAAAGATGGCAAAATCGCCTTTTATGAAGATATTTATGATGAAGACAGGAATCTGATTCAGAAATATTTCGCGAATAAGAGCATTTTCTAGTACTGTAAGGCTGCTGTAACTTATTAGAAAAACTTTAAGGACCTGGCCCGCATGGGCCCCATGAGCGGCTTACATACCATTTTGATGTTGAAAAGCGTTATGCATAAAGATTCCGCTTTCAGTCTAAAATGCCATCATGAAGAAATCCCTCATCCTGCTGCTGCTTGTGAGTGCCGCTTTTTCAATAAAAGCGCAGGAAACGACCGGGGACCAGCCCACGCCGGCTAAGCATCATAAATCTAAAAAAGCAAAACGGGAGGTAAGTAAAGAAAAAATCCATTACGGAACAGCAAGTTTTTATGCCAATAAATTTGAGGGCCGAAAAACATCCACCGGGGAAATCTTCAGTCAGAAGAAATTATCTGCAGCCAGCAACATATTGCCCCTTAACCAGTGGGTGCGGGTAACCAACACACGAAACAATGCATCTGTTGTGCTGCGCATTAACGACCGGATGCATAAAAATAATAAGCGGCTGATTGACCTGAGTAAATCAGCCGCTAAGAAATTAAGATACACCGGTTACGGTCTGGCACATGTGAAAGTAGAAGTGCTTGGCAAAAAGAAACCGGAAGAGATCGCCAACAATTAGGCAACCGCTTTATTCACCAGGGCCGCCGCTTCGCTGAGAAGAATGGCAGACTGAACTTTCAATCCACTTTCTTCAATCAGTTTTTTTGCTTCCACAGCATTGGTACCCTGCAGCCTCACAATAATGGGGACATGAATGGTTCCAATGGAATGGTAAGCATCGATTACACCCTGCGCTACCCGGTCGCAGCGTACGATACCACCGAAAATATTGATGAGGATGGCTTTTACCTTGGGATCTTTTAAAATAATACGGAATCCGGCTTCCACAGTTTGCGCATTGGCAGATCCGCCGACATCCAGGAAATTAGCGGGTTCACCGCCACTTAGTTTAATCATATCCATCGTGGCCATGGCCAGGCCGGCACCGTTCACCATGCAGCCTACGTTTCCATCCAGTTTGACAAAATTGAGATTGTATTTACCTGCTTCCACTTCCGTGGGATCTTCTTCCCCTATATCGCGCATGGCTTCCAGGTCAGGATGGCGCATCAGAGAATTATCATCCAGATTCATCTTACAATCCACTGCTATGATTTTTTCATCGCTGGTTTTAAAAAGCGGATTAATCTCGAGCATACTGCAGTCGAGACCCACATAAGCATTGTACAGGCTGGTGACGAACTTCACACAATTTTTAAATGACTCACCGCTGAGTCCCAGGTTAAAAGCAATTTTCCTGGCCTGAAAACTCTGGAGGGCGGCACCGGGAAAAACCCATTCCTTAAATATTTTTTCTGGCGTTTTATGTGCGACTTCTTCTATATCCATACCGCCTTCGGTTGAATACATAAATACGTTCTGCCCCTTCGACCGGTCCAGCAATATAGACAGATAAAATTCCTTGGTAGGATTAGCACCCGGATAATAAACATCCTGGGCGACGAGTATTTTATGAACGACGCGTCCGGCATCACCCGTCTGGATGGTAATCAGGGTGCCTCCCAGCATATTGGAAGCGAAATTCCGAACATCTTCTGCATTCTTGGCCACTGCAACACCTCTTTGCTCTGTTCCTTTGATTTTGCCTTTGCCCCGTCCCCCGGCATGAATCTGGGCTTTGACAACGGCAAATGCATTACCGGTATTTACCTTGATTTGTTTATATGCTTCTTCAGCAGCATTGGCGGTATCCACGGGGATGCCTTCCTGAACGGGAACATTGTATTTTTTGAGTAATTCCTTGGCCTGGTATTCGTGCAGATTCATCGCTGGAAAATTTAGACGAATTTAGGTGATAAAATGTAAACGGTGAAGAGACGTAAAGACTATAAATTAAAACAGCTTTGCATACCTGATTTTCGGCATCCAAAGCTGTTCTTACTACAATACGCCCGCACTTCATTAAGGTGTGGTGGTCGTGGGTTTCAGTTTATTCTTAAACACTTTTTCAAACTTTTCCACTTTTGGGCGAATCACAAAACTGCAATATGGCTGTGAACCATGCAGGCGGTAATAATCCTGGTGATAATCTTCCGCTGCATAGAAATGGCCGAAAGGCGTGACTTCTGTTACGATGGGGCTGCTGTAAGCACCACTTTTATCCAGCTTCACTTTGTATTCTTCTGCCTTTTTTTTCTGTTCCTGATCATGATAAAAAATCACACTGCGATACTGCGTGCCCACATCGTTGCCCTGACGATTCAGGGTTGTCGGATCATGGGCTTCCCAAAATACTTCCAGCAATTCATCGAAGCTGATCACCTTTGGATCATAAACAATTTGCAGGCATTCTGCATGACCGGTTGTACCGGAACAAACTTCTTCATAGGAAGGGTTTTTAACCGTTCCGCCGGAGTACCCGGAAGTAACTTTATAAACCCCTTTTAATTCCTGAAAAACGGCTTCGGTGCACCAGAAACATCCGGTTCCGAAAGTGGCGGTATCGGTCTTGACACCCGCCGGAATCTTTTCGCTCATAACTATATTTTGTGATGTTGATTGATTGCAGGAAACCAGCGAAATTGCACTGAATAAAATAGCTGTTAACATAATTGTTTTCATTCTTTTTTCTTACACAATATACGCGGAGCCCGGGGGCCCGGATTGCAATATATATGACAATTAAAGGCTTTTAAATGTTCGTTAACTAACTTTGTTTTGAATGATACGATATTTCCCGGAATCCGCCCTGGGTCAGCTGGAATTTGATAAAATCAGGGATCTACTGGCAGAAAAGTGTAAATCCGCTTATGCCAGAGAGAAAGCAGCTTCCCTCCGGATACATACAAGACTCGAGTTTATACAAATAGAACTGCAAAGAACCAGTGAATTCAAATCTCTCCTGGAACAGGCACAGTATTTCCCCAATGAGGAAAATCTCAATCTTTCGCGTGAGATCAAATTGCTTGCACTGTC
>Ga0206961_1022_pt1 | contig 41943 bp, 33 predicted proteins | sample Alteio_BWOrgHeat_30_FD_153238 | JGI IMG/M metagenome (GOLD analysis project Ga0206961, IMG submission 153238) | Enriched cells from forest soil in Barre Woods Harvard Forest LTER site, Petersham, Massachusetts, United States -... | ecosystem: Environmental > Terrestrial > Soil > Temperate forest >...
GTTCTTGGTAGAGAAAACGAACAGCAATAATGCACAGTTATTTACAATAGAAAATATCAATAAAATTTATAAAATATAAAATGGATAAATTAATTGCCAATCTAAAAGTGCAGATCATCGAACAGTTGAACTTGCAGGATACAAAACCTGAAGACATTGGTGATGACCAGCCACTTTTTAATGAGGGGTTAGGATTAGATTCGATCGATGCTTTAGAACTGATCGTTTTATTACAACAACATTACAAGATCAAATTATCAAATGCTGAGGATGGTCCTAAAGTATTTAAGTCGGTAAAAACAATGGCTGAATATATTACGGAACATCAACCAAAAGTATAAAAATGAGTTCACCTGTTTTTGTAGTAGGACTAGGAGCAATTTCGGCAATTGGTAACAATGTAGCTGAATGCCTTACTGCACTTGAAACAGAAGCTGCAGGTATTGGCGAGATTAAAAATTTACAAACCGTTCACCGTGGTAAATTACCTGTAGCAGAAGTTAAATTAACGAATGAACAATTGGCAACCAGGTCCGGATTACCTGCTACAATAAGTCGCACCGCTTTGTTAAGCATGCTCGCTGCAAAAGAAGCATTGGATGATGCGGCTATTAAAGATCTTTCTTCTTTACGAACAGGCTTTATATCTGCCAACTCAGTTGGTGGGATGGACAAGAGCGAAGATTTCTTTGCTGAATTCTTAGTGGATAATACAAAAGGGAAATTGCGTAATGTGGTTAACCATGAATGTGGTGCTGTAACAGAATTAGTGGCAGACAAATTAGGGATCAAAAATTATATCACTACCATTAGTACGGCCTGTTCTTCTTCGGCCAATGCGATTTTTTTAGCTGCGAGGTTGATCAAACACAATATGCTGGATGTTGTTGTTGCGGGTGGTACGGATGCGCTAACAAAATTTACACTGAACGGGTTCAATACCTTAATGATATTAGACCAGCAATTCTGTAAACCCTTTGATGAAAATCGCAAAGGTTTAAATTTAGGCGAAGGTGCGGGTTATGTCGTATTGGTATCTGAAAAGGTAATGGCATCTTTAAAAAAAGAAGCGTACTGTACTTTAAGTGGCTACGCCAATGCAAACGATGCTTACCATCAAACGGCGTCATCGCCTGATGGGACCGGATCTTTTTTAGCAATGACAGGTGCTTTGGAAAAGAGCGGATTGAAACCTTCTGATATTGATTATATCAATCTTCATGGAACCGGTACACAAAATAATGATATCGCCGAAGGCACAGCGATCAAAAGATTGTTTACTGACCGGTATCCAAAAATGAGTTCAACAAAATCTTTTACCGGTCATACGCTAGGCGCTTGTGGTGGTTTGGAAGCTGTGTTTTCTGCATTGGCAATAAAACATGGTATTATATATCCTAACCTTCGGTTAGAAACACCAATGACTGATTTGCCCTTTGTTCCCGAAAGGAAGTTTTTACAAAATATTCCGGTAAAAAATGTTATGTCTAATTCATTTGGATTTGGCGGTAATTGTTCATCCTTAATTTTTTCAAAAATATAAGATGAAGACTTATATACGCGCCACAGGAAATATTTCACCGCAAAAATCATTCGGACACCAGTTCCTAACAGATGTCATTGAACATACAGGCGATCGATTGACATGCATTGAACCTGATTACAAAGGGATCATTGATGTAAAGCTGATCCGCAGAATGAGTCGTATCATTAAAATGGGTGTAGCTGCTGCAATGGAATGCTTACAGGAAAGTGGTGTAACAGTGCCGGATGCTATTACTACTGGTACAGCCTATGGTTGTTTAGAAGATACCGGAGTTTTTTTAACGAAAATGGTAGAGCATAATGAAGAGTTGCTAACGCCTACGGCATTTATACAATCAACGCATAATACCATCGGCGCACAGATCGCATTGATGTTACAGTGCCATCATTATAACAATGCATTTGTACATAGAGGCTTTTCTTTTGAAAGTGCTTTATTGGATGGTATGTTACTCTTAGTAGAGAAAGAAGCTAACAATGTATTGGTTGGCGGTATTGATGAGATCACCAATATCAGTCATTCGATATTGAGGAGGATGGATCTATACAAGCGTCAACAAATATCCAATCTTGATCTTTTTACAACAAAAACAAAAGGGACACTTGCAGGAGAAGGTGCCGCTTTCTTCTTACTGGCAAATGAATCATCTTCTAATGATTATGCAACACTAGATGCACTACACACTTTTTATAAACCAATATCTATTAAAGAAACAGAGCAACAAATAGTTTCTTTCTTATCGGCCCAATCAATAAACGTAAACGATATTGACCTGATAATAACGGGAAGAAATGGCGATATCCAAAATGATGCAGTGTATGATCAGCTACAACGATCTATTTTTAAAAATAACAGCGCAGGTAATTATAAACATCTTTGCGGAGAATATCCTACCTCTACAGCATTTGCTTTATGGGTAGCGGTTAATATTATCAAAACAGCAGTTGTTCCGGTAGTTATAAGCAAAGCAATAAAAAATAAACCGAAGAAGATACTGATCTATAATCATTATCAAAATATACATCATTCTTTATTATTGGTTTCAGCATGCTAAGTTTTAAAAACACCAATATCGTTTTTATCATACTACTGATAATTTTAATCGGTTGTAGTTTTATGTATGCTATTTCTTTTTATGCCTATATAATTTTATTTTTTCTTTACTCATTGATATTATTTTACGGTTGCTATTATATCGGCTCTAACTTTTTTATTAAAGTAATTTGTTCGGCCATCACCGATAAAAAACAAATCGCTATAAGTTTTGATGATGGTCCCGCGCTTTCATTTACAGAAGAAATTTTAGAAGTATTAAAAAGGCATCATATCAAAGCAGCCTTTTTCTGTATTGGTAATCGTATAGCAGGGAATGAAGAATTATTACTGCATCTACATAATGAAGATCATATTATTGGCAATCATAGTTATTCGCATCATTTTTGGTTCGATCTTTTTTCAACAAAAAAAGTGATCGCCGATCTTCAGCTGATGGATGCGGTTACGAAAGATGTGATAGGTGTAAAACCAAAATTATTCAGACCGCCGTATGGTGTGCTTAATCCAAATATTAAAAAAGCTATCATCAATGGAAGTTACACACCTATTGGCTGGAGTGTACGCTCTTTTGATACTGTGATCGATAATGAAAAGAAATTGTTTAATAAGATAACGGCTTCATTGAAACCCGGCGCCATTTTTTTGTTTCATGATACCAGTCAGACAACCCTTAATATTCTCCCTTTATTTATTCAATTTGTTAAAGACAAAGGATACGAAATAGTTAGATTAGATAAAATGTTACATTTACAACCATATGCGTAAAATATTATTATTCTTAGTGATCAGCATCATTGCACTTTCTGTAAAGGCACAACATACAGGCTATACTGCTGTAACGGACCTTACAAAATTCAAAGCGGCATTTATGGATGTGGCTCAAAAAACCACCACCATAAAAAGTGATTTTATCCAGGATAAGAACATGAGTATGCTGGCAGAAAAAATTACTTCTAAAGGTAAATTCTGGTTCAAGAAAAATAACCAGGTAAGAATGGAGTACACTGATCCTTTTCAATACCTGATGATCATCAACCAGGATAAGGTTTATATAAAAGATGGTACAAAAGAAAATACCATCTCTACCAAGTCAAATAAGCTTTTTCAACAGATCAATAAAATTACTGTTGATTGCGTGCAGGGAACAGCTTTAAATAATCCTGATTTTGCGACCAGGGTTTTTGAGAATAAAGCGAATTACTTAGTTGAACTGACGCCCGTATCGAAGAACTTGAAAGATTATTTTTCAACGATCAATATCATTATTGATAAAAAAGATTATTCTGTTGCGAGTATTGAAATGAACGAGAGTTCAGGTGATAATACCACTATCAGGTTTATTAATAAAGAAATGAACACAATTCTTCCGGATGCGTTATTTTATATTAAGTAGTTGCCTGCTTATTTTATTGAGCTGCAATAAGGCGTACAAAAACCTGCACCAGACATCGGGTGATATTAGTGTATTGCAAAAATTTAAACTAACTGCACCGGTTGCATTATACAATACACAGGTAGAAGTAAAGATAGGTGGTAATTTAAGCGGATTGATACTAATGAAAAAAATGCCCGACAGTAGCACAAGAGTTGTTTTTGCCAGTCAGATGGGATTAAATTTTTTTGATTTTGGATTTAATAATGACGGAAGCTTTAAAGTGTATGCTGTTTTAAAACAGATGAATAGAAAGCCGGTAATAAAAACATTGCGTAAAGATTTTGATTTGATCTTAATGCGTGGCCTGGATTCAAATAAAGTATCGATTCGTAAAAACGATTCGCTTACTTATTATATATTTAAACAGACAAAAGGTTATTATACTTATATCACTAACAATGCAGGAACAAAGTTGGTAGGAATGGAAATCTCCTCAAAAAGAAAACCCGTAGTGAAAGCGATCATGGAAAATTATATTGATGGAGTTCCTGATACGATCGGTATCTCACACCAGAACTTTAAATTTAATATTGGTTTAAAACGAATAGAAAGATAATGTTACAAAACGATTTTTTTTCCTTTACTGCTCCGCAGACAGAAGGTAATACGGTAAAGACAACCATCGAATTAAATGCAGCGCATAAAATATTTGAAGGGCATTTTCCGCAACACCCAATTGTGCCCGGCGTTTGCATGATGCAGATGGTAAAAGAAGTAATGGAAAGCGTAATTGGAAAAGAAACCAATTTGGCAATTGCCCACAATATTAAATTTTTAACGATCATTGATCCGCGTGAGAACAAAACGATCCAGCTGGATTATAAGTTTAGTATTCCTGAAGAAGGAAAGATCATGATCGATGCGCAATTACTGAACACTTCTACTGTGTTTTTTAAGTTTAAGGGGACGTTTGTAGAAGTATAGATTTTTTAACTGGTGGCCTCGCCAAGAATCGAACTTGGATCTGGAGCTTCGGAAACTCTTATACTATCCATTGTACTACGAGGCCTGGATAATTTTAGTTTGCAAATATAGAATCTAAAGCGGGATAAAGATAAGAATCTATCGCGACGTATTACCAACTACCGCTGGCTCCGCCACCACCAAATCCTCCGCCCCCAAAGCCGCCGAATCCACCACCACCGGAATCGCCACCCCGGCCACCACCAAAGCCTCCACCTAAAGCATTGCCTAACAATAAGCCACCTAAGAATCCACCGCCACCTCCGCCGCGTGCTGCTAAGAAAATAATGATGATGATAATGAAGAAAATTATTTTGAAGATAGAGATGCCGCTTCCGCCATCTGCATGATAACCTGCAGGTGCTTTATAAACTCCTTGCGTTGCCTGTATGATCGCATTAGTACCATCATCGATGCCACGATAATAATCTTTCCCTTTAAATTGAGGTACAATTACCTGGTCGATGATCTGACTACAAGTAACATCGGGTAGAGCACCTTCCAAACCATAACCCGGTGCAATGCTTAATTTATGATCATCTATGCTGATGAGTAATACTACACCGTTGTTGTTTGTCTTTCCACCAACTCCCCATGCTTTTCCTAAATTTACAGTGAAGTCTGTTATATCATTTTCGCCAACATTGGGCACAATCACAACAGCTATTTGGGTAGACGTACTATCATCAAAAGCATCGAGTTTATTTTCAATTGCCTGCTTTTGATCTGCTGTTAAGATATTGGCATAATCGTTTACAAGTGCAGGAGTTCCTGTTGGGCCTTTTAATAAAGCATTGGCATCAAAACTTGTTTGTGCAAATACTACTACACTAATAAAAAGCGATAAAAATATGGAGAGGAATTTTTTCATTAACTAAGTGTAAATATTTATTAGCGTATTATAAAAGCTTATTTTCCGAAAACGATATCGTTTGATAATTCATTCGAATCTTCGGAAGGATCAAAAGGAAATTTTTGTTTGAGTGTTTGTCCGATCTCTTTAATGCATTGTTCAACGCCTGTAACAATATTGTTTCCTGCAAAATGCGTGATCATATTTTTTACGGCAGTATCCCAGTAGCTTTTTCCTAATGTGGTATAAACAGCTTCATCAGCAAAAAGCGCCAGCTGTTTGTGATCGGTAGCGATATACAAAAGCACCGCATTGCGGTGCTTTGTTTTTTGCATGTTTAATTTAGCAAATATTTCTTTGGCCCTATCTAACGGATCCATAAAAGGATTTTTGCTTTCAACAAAAATTCTTACTTCTCCGCTTGTTTCTTTTTCTGCTGCAGTAATTGCATCTACAATTAATTTCTGTTCTTCGTCAGAAAAAAAAGCTTTCTTTTTAAAAAGAGGAAATAGGCCCATAATTATTAAAATTTTATTTCTACAGATTTATCTGTGCCGGCATCAGCCTGAAAACCATCTTTTGGCTGAAAGCCTGTTATACCTGCAACAATATTGGTAGGAAAACTTCTTACGCTACTCGTATAATCTGCTATCGCTGCATTGAAATCTTTGCGCGCGAATTTTATCCTTCTTTCCGTTCCTTCTAATTGCACTTGTAATCCCCTGAAAGCATCTGTTCCTTTTAGGTCGGGATATCTTTCAATAGATACCAGCAACCTGTTAGAAGAAGCAGCCAATGCATCCTGCGCAGCAGCTTGTTGATTATAAGCAGTAGCAGAAATATTACTAACATCTACCGAAGCAGCTTTTGACCTTGCTGTTGTTACATCTACTAAAGTCGTTTGCTCATAGTTCGTTAGGCCTTTTACAACATTCACTAAACTTGGAACAAGATCCATTCTTCTTTGGTAAGCATTCTGTACTTCGTTCCATGTGTTCTTTACTGTCTCATCTTTTTTAACAAGTGAGTTATATGCCACAACAAAGTAAATGACTATCACGGCAATAATGCCTATAATTATATAACCGCTACGCTTCATATTTATCCTTAGTTAAAATTAACTGTAGGAGCTTTATCTGCACCTTCATCTGCTTTGAATCCTTCTTTTTCATGATAGCCTGCAAAACCTGCAATAATATTAGTAGGGAATGACCTTACCTGAATATTATAGTTTTGTACCGCATCATTAAAGGTTTTCCTGGAAGTCTTGATATTATTTTCTATCGATTCCAAAGAACTTTGTAATTGTTTAAAATTGTCTGTTGCTTTTAAAGTTGGATAGTTTTCTACCGTTGCTAATAAGCGGCTTAATGAACCACTTAATTGTCCTTGTGCAGCTTGGAACTGTGCTACTTTATCAGGGGTAAGATTATTAGCATCAATATTCACACTGGTTGCTTTTGCTCTTGCTTCAACAACGTCGGTCAATGTTTTTTGTTCGAAATTAGCTGCACCTTTCACCGTATTTACTAAATTGCCTACAAGGTCCGAACGGTTTTGATATTCAGCCTGTACGTCGTTCCATGCTTTTTTTACATTTTGGTCCTGACTAACTAAACCGTTATAGCCACTGCAACCCCAAAATAAAACGATAACTACTAGGCCTAATATGACCCATAATACTGGATTTTTCATTGTATGTATTGTTTAGAAGATTAAATATAATGCTTTTACTAACATCAAATAAAGTGCCCTTGTCCGTTTGCCATGCAATCCTGACAAAATTGCTTATTCTCAAATAGAGCCAAATAAAAATGTCACAGCAGAACTGTGACATTTTATGTAAAAATAATATAGCAACTTATTTAAGCGCTGCGATACCCGGCAATGTTTTGCCTTCAAAGTATTCTAACATAGCGCCACCGCCTGTTGATACATAGCTAACTTTATCAGCTAAGTGAAACTGGTTTACTGCTGCTACGCTATCGCCACCGCCAACAAGGCTAAATGCACCTTTAGCGGTTGCTGCTGCTACAGATAATGCAATTGATTTTGTACCGTTCTGGAATTTTTCCATTTCAAACACACCCATCGGACCGTTCCATAAAATGGTTTTGCTGTTTTTAATTACATCACTGAAAGCTGTTACAGCTTTTGTGCCTATGTCTAGTCCCATCCAGCCTTTCTCGATATTGTTATTGTCAACTATTTTGGTGTTGGCATCTGCTGCAAATTCATCTGCTACTACGCTATCTTCCGGTAACCAGATCTTTACGCCTTTTGCTTTTGCTTTCGCAAGGATATCATTTGCCAAATCTAATTTATCTAATTCGCAAAGGCTGCTTCCTATTTCATTGCCTTGTGCTTTTAAAAAAGTGTACGCCATACCACCACCGATGATAATGTTGTTAGCTCTTTGCAATAAATTTTCGATGATTAATATTTTGTCTGAAACCTTAGCGCCGCCAATGATAGCAGTGAACGGACTTTCAGCACCATGCAAAACTTTTTCTGCACTTGTTACTTCACCTTCCATTAACAAACCGAACATTTTTTTATCAGCTGCAAAGAATTTTGCAATGATCGCTGTTGAAGCATGCGCTCTATGCGCTGTACCAAAAGCATCGTTCACATATACATCACCCAGCTTGCTTAATTTTTCTGCAAATGCTTCATCACCTTTTTCTTCTTCTTTGTGGAAACGAAGATTTTCTAATAACAAAACATGTCCTGGTAATAATGCAGCTGATTTTTTTACAGCCTGTTCGCCGATACAATCATCAGCAAACAAAACAGGCGTACCCAATAATTTTGATAGGTGAGGTACTAAATGATGTAAAGAATATTTATCTGTAGGCCCGTCTTTTGGTCTACCGAAATGGCTCATTAAAATAACACTGCCGCCATCAGCTAATACTTTTTTAATAGTAGGTATAGCTGCCGTCATTCTTGTATCATCCGTAATATGAAATGTGTCATCTAACGGAACGTTGAAATCTACGCGGATAAGGGCTTTCTGGCCTTTAAAGTTGTGGTTTGCGAATTTGCTCATGGTGATAGGTATTATCTTTTATTCTTTTAAAATTTACGCTAAAATAGACAACAAAAAAACCGCAAACAAGAAAACTTATTTGCGGTTAATATGATTGCATTGATTATTATTAAATTTTTCCTGCAAAATAATGAACAGTACGTACCAATTGAGATACATAGCTATTTTCATTATCGTACCAGCTAACAGTTTTAACCAATTGCTTATCGCCAACAGTTAATACTTTAGTTTGTGTTGCATCAAATAAAGAACCGAATGTGCTACCGATAATATCAGTGCTAACGATCTCGTCTTCGTTGTAACCGAAACTTTCGTTGCTTGCTGCTTTCATAGCTGCATTGATTTCTTCAACAGTTACTGTTTTGCTTAATACACTTACTAATTCAGTTAATGAACCCGTAATTGTTGGAACGCGTTGTGCACTACCATCTAATTTTCCTTTCAATTCAGGTAATACTAAACCAATTGCTTTAGCAGCACCCGTTGAGTTAGGAACGATGTTAGCCGCAGCAGCTCTTGCACGGCGTAAGTCACCTTTTGGATGCGGTGCATCCAACGTATTCTGATCGTTCGTGTAAGCGTGGATGGTTGTCATGATACCTTGAACGATACCATATTTATCATTTAAAACTTTAGCCATTGGAGCCAAACAGTTAGTTGTGCAACTTGCACAGCTAATGATCGTTTCAGTACCATCTAAAATTTCGTGGTTAACATTAAATACAACGGTTTTTAGATCACCTGTTGCCGGAGCAGAGATAATTACTTTTTTAGCACCAGCAGTGATGTGTTTAGCAGCAGTATCTTTATCAGTAAAGAAGCCAGTGCTTTCAATAACTACATCAACATTGTGTGCCCCCCAAGGAATTTGAGAAGGATCTCTTTGTGCGTAAATTTTAACTTCATGACCGTCAACAACGATCGAGCTATCAGTTGAAGTTACTTTTTGGTCGAAACGACCTTGTGCGCTATCATATTTTAACAAGTGTGCTAATACTGCAGGACTTGTAAGATCATTAATTGCTACTACTTCAATGCCTTTCATATTGTAAATCTGACGAAATACTAAACGGCCGATGCGACCAAAACCGTTGATGGCAACTTTTACTGTACTCATGTGTTAAGGTTGATTTTAATTTTAAAAAAGAGGATACAAATATACGAAGGATTAGAGTAAAAAAAAAGCCCATTCAGTGCTTGAATGGGCCTAAAACGGTGTTTTAGTAATATTTTTCTGATATCGACAGCTGTTTTTCATAGCAGCATCGTTGTGTCACTCACCTGAACGATATACCATTACTCAGCAGGTGTAACTATTGGTATATGTTTATACAGCAAAGTATCGATGGGGCCGTTTACCTGCATTTTATCAAATGTTGTTGAACCTCCGCCGCCATTTTCACCACTGGTAGTTTTTATTATAATGGTATGAGGAAATTGTATTCCATCAACAGCAGCATAATCTTTGTACAATGTATAAATGGGAGCGTTCGGATCTTTTTTACTGGCGCTGCCAAACATATTACCGCTGGTTGTTGCAGACTCCACCAATAAATTTGATTTAATAGCTATCCAATAAAAAATAATCTTGCCGTTATTGGCAGTCAATTTTATTTTATAACAAGAGTCGCCGCCATTTGCTGTGTCTTTACCAATTAATTCAGCCTTATGTCCCTTAGCGGCGTAATCCACCAGCGGCCCCGCAATGTCAAGATCAGTCTGCTGCCCGGCTACTACATCGGCCTGCATTGGAAAGGGATTCGGAGAACGAAACGGAATATAGAACCATCCTTCAGTTGGTGTAACTAAATTGAAGCCATTTTGTGTTCCTACCTCAAAATCTATCCTGCTTAATTTGTTTTGAACTTTGCTGACTTTTACAATATGGTCGGTCCCCATCATTTGCCTGATGCCTTCCATGTACAATGTTTGTACTGATAATAATTTGGCCTTACCACCGCGGGCGCTTACATATTTTGCAATAACATCGTCAACGGTTTGGGCAGAGGAAAATTGCACGGAGATCAGGAACATCACGAGCAATCCTAAAGGAATTAAATTTTTCATTTTATTATTTTTTAATATAACAATCGTCCTCAAATTTATGCCATAAATATTATTTCTGGTTTCCTTTTATAAAGTATCTTCAAATGGCCTAAAGCTGCAACTATGATTCAAAAGATTACAGGAAATATAGTAGATATTTTTAATAAGGGTATTTTTTACGGAGAAATTGAGGTGAAAGACGGTAAAATAGCTGCTATCAAAGGATCCGGAACGCCGGTAAAAAATGATCAACCCTTTATTCTTCCGGGTTTTACAGACGCACATGTCCATATCGAAAGCTCTATGTTGGTGCCAAGTGAATTTGCCAAATTAGCCGTCGTTCATGGCACTGTTAGCACTATCAGCGATCCACATGAAATTGCTAATGTTTGCGGAATGGAAGGTGTAACATTTATGATCGAGAATGGGAAAACAGTTCCTTTCAAATTTAATTTTGGAGCGCCGAGTTGTGTGCCCGCAACAATATTTGAAACGGCCGGCGCGTCACTAAATGCTGCTGCTGTTGATCAGCTATTGCAAAAAGAAGAAATAAAATATTTGAGTGAGATGATGAATTTCCCCGGTGTTTTATTTGGTGATAAAGAAGTGTTACAAAAGATCGCATCTGCAAAAAAATACAATAAGCCTGTCGATGGACATGCGCCGGGGTTGCGGGGAGAGCAGGCAAAAAAATATATCGATGCAGGCATAAGCACAGATCATGAATGTTTTACTGCAGATGAAGCACTGGACAAATTAAAATATGGCATGAAAATTTTAATTCGGGAAGGCAGTGCTGCAAAAAATTTCGATGCATTAATTGATCTGGTGCATGAGCATTATGAAATGATGATGTTCTGTAGTGATGACAAACATCCGGATAGTTTAGTTGAAGGGCATATCAATCAATTATGTGCAAGAGCGATTGCAAAAGGGATTGACCTGTTTAAAGTTTTACAGTCTGCCTGTGTCAATCCTGTTATGCATTACAATACAGGCGTTGGTTTGCTAAGAGTAGGTGATGCCGCTGATTTTATTGTAGCAGAAGATCTCACAAACTTTAAAATTATCCAAACATATATCAACGGTGAATTAGTTGCAGCGAATGGGAAATCATTGATCGTTAGCAAACCAGCAAAAATTATTAATCAATTTAGTTGTGGTGAAAAAATTGCTGCTGATTTTATAGTAGTGGCAAACGGTTCTTCGATCGATGTTATCGAAGCTATGGATGGACAATTGATCACAAATAAACTAAGTATACAACCAAAAATTATTGATAATGAAATCATACCTGATATCGCAAATGATATTTTGAAGATCGTTGTTGTAAACCGGTATAAAAATGCGCCTATTGCAAAAGCATTCGTAAAAAACTTTGGATTGAAACAAGGTGCAATTGCATCAACGGTAGCTCATGATAGTCATAATATTATTGCTGTTGGTGTTGATGATGAAAGTATTTGTAAAGCAGTCAATCTTGTTATTAAAGAACAAGGCGGCGTAAGTGCTGTGAGCCGGTCAGCTGAATTAGTTGTGGGATTGCCGGTGGCAGGCTTAATGAGCAATAATGACGGCTATAAAGTAGCAGCTTCTTATACCGCGATCGATAAAATGGTAAAGGAAGAGTTGGGTTCAACCCTGGCTTCGCCGTTTATGACACTGTCATTTATGGCCCTATTGGTAATTCCTCATTTAAAACTGAGCGACCTGGGCCTGTTTGATGGCGATAATTTCAAAATAATTGAACAGGTTAATTAGCTAAAACGCTGATAAATCATACTGCAATTTATTATCTTTGCGCCCTATGTTATCAATCAGCAATCGTGGAAAGCAGATGCCATCTTCCCCGATACGTAAATTAGTGCCATTTTCAGATGCGGCTAAGTCAAAAGGGACAAAAGTATACCACCTTAATATAGGGCAACCGGATATTGCCACACCCGTGCAAGCCATGGAGGCTGTTCGTAAAAATACATTGAGAGTTTTGGAATATAGCCATAGCGCCGGTAATGAAAGTTACCGCAAAAAATTAGTGCAATATTATGGCAAGCAGAATATTCATGTCAATACGGATCAGATCGTTGTTACAACGGGAGCAAGCGAAGCCATTTTGTTCGCTTTCATGGCTTGTCTTGATCCAACAGACGAAGTAATTATTCCTGAACCTTTTTATGCTTGTTACGAAGGGTATGCTGTAGAATCAGGTGTAAAAGTTATACCTGTTACTTCTCATATCGATACCGGTTTTGCATTGCCACCGATCGAAGCGTTTGAAAAAGCGATCACGCCCAATACCAAAGCAATTCTTATTTGTAACCCAAATAATCCAACGGGTTATTTGTATGGAAAAGAAGAAATGGAATCTTTAAAGCGTTTGATCGTAAAACATAACCTTTATTTATTTTCTGATGAAGCGTACAGTGAATTTTGTTATGATGGAGATCATTACAGTGCGATGCATTTAACGAACGTTGATGATAATATTGTTTTGATAGATACGATCAGCAAACGCTACAGTGCCTGTGGAGCAAGGATCGGCGCATTAATTACAAAAAATACAGCTATACTAAGCACGGTAATGAAATTTGCACAGGCAAGATTAAGTCCTCCCGGTTTCGGGCAAATTTTAGGTGAAGCAGCTATTGATCTGCCCGAAAATTATTTTGAAGAGACAAAAGCGGAATACAAATTAAGAAGAGATACGATCGTAAAAAGATTGAATGCCATACCGGGTGTTTATTGTCCGAATCCGGGCGGTGCATTTTATGTAATTGCGAAATTGCCTATTGATGATTCTGATAAATTTTGCCAGTGGTTGTTAGAAGATTTTTCTTTCAATGATCAGACGGTAATGCTGGCGCCGGGTACAGGTTTTTACAGTTCATTCGGATTAGGAATAAAAGAAGTGCGTTTAGCCTATGTATTAAATACAGCAGATATTAATAAAGCAATGGATTGTTTGGAGAAGGCATTAGATACTTATCCGGGTAAAATGTATAGCTAGAATATTGTCTGAATCGGGATTCGTCGGATTTAAGGATTAATGGATTTTTATTCCTGATAATCTATTATTCCGACGAATCCCGATCCAGACAAAAAACATAAAATAAAAAAAGGATGATTCGATAAGAGTCATCCTTTTTTATTTGCGAATTTTATATTTTATAGAGGATCTATTGCTTTTACAGAAGGAGGTTTTGGATGAAAGAAATATTTCAACATCAACTCATTCGATGCACCACCACCGCCGTCAAACAAACTAATAGGTGTATTATACAATTCATATGCATACCCGATAGCTAATGTATGTTCAACCTTAAAGCCTGCGAAAGCAGTAAAGCTTTGTTGAGAGTGATAACTAAATCCTATCCAGATAAGATCAGCATATTCTAATCTCATACCACCCAAAAATTCCATTGGGGCATTCGGCAAATATTGAAAAAGCACATTTGGTATCAATACACTACTTTCATCAACTTTGATGTGATAATCTGCAGTTAGATAATAATGACTGTATAATTTACCGGGAGTTTTTGATCCGTCGATTAAATTCAATTTTGATTGGATCAACTGATCAGCACAAATACCTGCATTTAAGGTAGGAGATTTATAGTAAATACCTGCATCAGCATCACCGGTAATTTTATTACCAGAGCTAGCTAACAATGGATCATTGTTACCAAGTGATTCACTGATCTTACTTTTGTCAACACTGAATTGCAATATACGTCCTGCTAAACCAAACATCAAACGTTTGCCGTTTTGAAAATCAATGCTGTACGATAAGGCAACCTGTCCGCCTGTGCGACTTGTTGGACCTGTTGCATCATTATATAATGTTGCACCAACACCTACTTTTTGTTTTTCGAAATACTTATCTCCAAACAATAAAACAGTTTTTGGTCCGCCATCAATGCCAGACCATTGAGATCTGTAAATACCACCAATTGATGGTTCGTCACCAGCACCTGCAGCAGCAGGGTTATACAAAAAGCTATGCTGAATGTATTGGCTGATCTCAAATATCTGTTGTGCTTTTGCAACCATTGCAAAGAAGCAAAAGAACAAAACAGAAAGTAGTAATTTAATTCGCATAATATTTATTTTTATTATAAAGACTTAATATTTCATGTTTGATTAATAAGGGTAATTACTTTTTGCAGTAATTACCCTTATCGAATTTTATCTAAGTATTGTTACGCTTCCTTTAAATTCTCTGAAAGTATTTGCAGCAGGATCATTTGCTCTAACTGCATAATAGTAAGTAGCATCCGGTACCGGATGGCCTTGGTATTCACCGTTCCAGGAGTTATCATAATTATCAGAATGATAAACTAAACTACCCCAACGATTGTAAACATCTACCGTTACACTTGAATAACAACCACCATTAAGGCCCTTGATTATCCAGATATCATTAAAACCATCACCATTTGGTGTAAAGGCATTAGGAATAACAATGATACATCCCTGATTTACTGTAACTGTTTTTTGAGCAGAACCTACACAACCCGCCTGAGGGCCTGTAACAGTTAAAGTATAAACACTTGTAAGTTCAGGTGTTGCAGTAGTAACTAAATTATTGGGGTCATCTACACTGCCAGATGGTGTTACGGTCCAGTCATATGTACCGGTTACATCAGTATTGCCTGTCAATGTTATTTTAGTACCGGCATTGATTATAGATGCCGTATCATAATTACTTGTGATAGTAACAATCGGAACAGTAGGTATTGTATCTATCGTAACCGGAACAAATCCTGAAATACAAGTTCCGTTTTCAACACCTACAGAATAAGATTGATTAGCAGCTACGGTACTTGTTGAAGAAGACCCGTAAGTAGTACCACCATCAAAACTATATTGTACGCCTGTTGGGCTGGTTACATCTATTTCTCCATTTGGAGTTGTACAACTTGGTTGTGTTGCTACAACTGTTGGGTTAGGCATTGTTGTTGGCACAGCATTAATCGTAATCGGAACAAATGCTGATACACAAGTACCATTTTCTACGCCAACCTGATAAGTAGCATTAGCAGGTACACCCGGATCAGTTGCAGAAGGTCCGTAAGTAGTACCGCCATCAAAACTATATGTTACACCTGAAGTTGGATTGGTTACATCGATTTGTCCTGTTGAAACCGTACAAGTAGGTTGTGTTCCTACAGCAGTAGGAGTAGCCATTGTTGTAGGGATAGGGTTAATTGTAGTTGGAACAAATGCTGATACGCAGGTACCATCTTTTGCACCTACCTGATAAGTAGCATTAGCAGCTACACCTGCATCTGTAGCAGATGGTCCGTAAGTAGTACCACCATCAAAAGTATACTGTACACCTGTTGGACTTGTTATATCAATTTGTCCTGTTGAAACTGTACAAGTAGGTTGTGTTGCTACAACTGTCGGACTAGCCAATGTTGTAGGTATTGGATTGATTGTAGTTGGAACAAATGCTGATACGCAGGTACCATCTTTTGCACCTACCTGATAAGTAGCATTAGCAGGTACACCTGCATCTGTAGCAGATGGTCCGTAAGTAGTACCACCATCAAAAGTATATTGTACACCTGTTGGACTTGTTACATCAATTTGTCCTGTTGAAACTGTACAAGTAGGCTGTGTTGCTATAACTGTAGGACTAGCCAATGTTGTAGGCACCGGATTGATTGTAACCGGTGTAGGAGGTGATACACAAAGGCTGGCATTTTCTGCAGTAACCTGATACGTAGTATTTGCAGGAAGATTAGTAAACGCAGCATTTGGATAAGTGAAATAATTAGTACCGTCTACACTATAAGTTAATCCTGCAATAGCAGTTATTGTGATCGATCCAGTTGATACCGTACAAGTTGCTTGTATTGCTGAGGCTGTTGGCGCCGCAGGTGCACCAGGTACCGGATCAATTATTACAGGTGTTGGTAATGATATACAACCTCCTGCACTTTTTGCAGTAACCTGATAAGTATTAGGTGCCAGACCTGTAAATGTTGGATCATTAAATGGGAAATAATTAGTACCATCAATGCTATAAGTCTGACCGGCTATCGGAGTAATAACAATAGTTCCGAATGGTACAGCACAAGTAGGCGATGTACCTTCCACGGCAGTTGGAGCCGGTAAGTTATTAGGAGTTGCTGAAACACCCGATGGTGCAGTAACAAAATAATTATAAGTAGAATCAGCAGTAACGCCATCCCATGTAAACGGAACTAAAATATAATTATAAGTAACACCTACATGTGCAGTTGCGTCTGTATAAGTAAGTGTTGCACCGCTTGGTATTGTCGCAATTAAAGTATCACCAGCAGGAAGCATGCTTTGTGTTGTTGCTACTCTTGTTGTGATACCAGTTGTCGTTGGAACAGTAGGTGACACTGAACGTAGGATAAGATAGCCTGTTTGTGTTGCTTGTCCAACTGGCGGGAATGCAACCGCGTTCCAGTTTAATATTACTGCAGCACAACCGGCAGCAGTTAATGTTGGCTGTGTTGTTGGTAATGCAGATAATGTATAGAAGCTATCAACAGTACTAACACCTGTTTCGTTATTAGCGTTATTGGCATAGCCTAAATAATAGTATTTCGTTTGAGGCGTAAGTCCTGTACGTGCAGGACCAGAATATGCTGATATTCCTGTGCCGCCTTCTGCTAAAGGATTACCTGTAGCAGAAGCATCAGGCGCAGCTGTATAGGCAGTACCTCTGCTTGTTAAAGGAGCATCACCACTTGATGCTACAGTTGCACCTAAGGTTGCGCCCGTAGTTGTGATATTGGTTACAGTTGGTAACACTACAATCGGAGGATTGGTACAAGTTGTTAAAGTTGCTTCAGCAAATGTGCTTGGATTTTGATATGGATCCGGGCTATTATTGAACCATGAATATTGTGCATTACGCCCACCTGTATTATCAGCATCATTCACCTGTACTTCAAGACCGATATTTTTGTTAGCAGCAACTACGCCATATCCTCCAGGAATAGAATCAATTCCGGGGTTAGCGCCATTTTTACCCCAAGGTATTGCTACTTCCACGTTATATCCACCTGGAACTACTATTACTTTATAATCAATGCGAGGAGCAACTCTTTGGAAAAGAGTACCGGAGAACTGGGTGGCACTACCTGAAGATTGTCCGCTTGGTGTTAATGCGCCCAGATTGAAACGAAATTGAACATCATTCACACCATCATAACTACTGCCATGACTATAATCCGGATCAAGTGTTATTTCTACTCCATCAAAATCATAGTAATTACCACTTGTCCCCGGGGTTGCGCCTGCAACTGGAGTACTGTTAGGAAGTCCTGTATTTTGTGAGATAAGCGTAGCATCTGTTACTTGTATTAGGAAATACAAACTATCAGTGGTCCACATCGCTTTCCAGGTTTGTGAATTATCTGGTGTTAGAGAGCCTGCGCTCAGGTTAGTTATATTGTTAGCAGGTACACCAGACCATACGGCATCAGGTACTCCATCAATAACAGGTAACGTGGATGTATTTGTTATGGCACCTGTAGAAGTAGTTGAACCACTACCAGTGGAACAGGTGTTTGGTGTAGGGGATAAGCTTGTTGTTATTGCAGTGCTTGTAGCAGACCATGCAGAGCTTGCAGTAGCGTTTACAGCCTGAACTCTGTAATAATAAGTAGTAGCACCTGCCAATGTTGTAAATGTATATGATGTAGCTGCTGACGAAATGCCCGAGTATGTGCTATCACCAGTAGCAAACGTAGGATCAGTAGATACTTCAACCGTATATGTATAAGGAGCAGGGCCTATTCCAGGAGCAGAAAAACTACCTGTAAATCCATGACCTGTAGGCGCTGAAGGAGATCCGATAGTTGGAGCAATTGGCGCTGTTATAAAAGTAACATCGGTACCACTATTGGCCACGTCTGTGGCTATGTAATGATATAAAGTATTATTTGTAAGGCCAGTTATAACTGCAGAATCTAATACACCTGTGCTACTGTTTATCGGTGTATGGATTGAATTAATAGATGAACCATAGGCTGCAGTAAGTCCATAATTAAAGCTTGTTGTTCTTGATACACTTTGTGTATTGAACGCTCCATTCAAAGTAGCACCAGTTGTTGTAATTGATGTCGCTGACAGTGTAGATACTATTGGCGGACTTCCTAATGTATAGAATAAAGGAGAACCTACGGCAATTGGGTTTGAATTAGTAACGCCTGTTGCAAATGCAGTACCAGCTAAAGAAGTGTACACTCCGTTAGATGTAGTAGAGCTTTGAGCGATGTATGCTAATGGAGCAATAGGGGCTGGTCTTGATACAGATGCTATTATTGTTCCCGCACCCAAAGGAGCAGATGTATTTAATGACCAGTATTCTGTAGTACTAAGTGCAGACATAGTCGCATCTACTACGCCACCAGATCCTGTAGCAAAAGCCTGCACAGCTACGCTTGCTCCACTTGCTCCTGCTGCTTTATTTAAACTGAAAGGAAGGTAATCTTGTACACAACCGGCACTTGAACCAACAGGAAAACTAAATATGCCAGCTGTTGCAGGTACAGCCCAGGTAAGTGGACCATCAATGTATGTATTGCTTGATCCGCCCGTGATCGCAGCTGTGGAAGGATTGATAACTCTAAGAAAATCCGTTGCTGATGTCGAAAAAATACCTGATGTTAATGTTAGGAAATTATTTACAACAACAGGGCTGTTCAATTTTACATAGGCGCCATTAGCAACTGATAGATTATAAAAGGTTTCACCCGCTGCAGTTGGTGCTTGTATGGTGTTTGGCGTAGCACAAGTACCGTTACCGCCAAAGTTTACTGTTGAAGTAGCATTAATAAAAAAGCCTTGAGTAGTTCCTACTACGGCCTGATTATCTGTCCAGCTACCATTTACATTCATCGTAGTTTTCGGAGCAGTAAATCTTGAACCTGTATTCAATACGAAGCCACCGGTAGTAAGGCTGGCAGCACCACCAAAATCAACTTGTGCGTTGGTCACGTTATCACCTAGAGTAAGTACGCCGTTGATAGCCCAGTTAGTGGTAGTAACCCATCCGTTACCGTTATTAAAACCACCTTGTGATGTACCAATATTTGTAAGAGTTACGTTATTTGGATAACCGGGAGTAACTCCAATTGTCCCAGATGCTAATGGAAGCCATTCTTGTTGATTGGCACTACCATTTGGTTGAAGCTCAAATGTTTGTCCATTTGAAGTTAAAGCTAATGTAGAATTTAAACCGTAAATAGGAGCATTCGTTTGCCATTGGGCTTGCTGATCTTGTATTGTTAATGTGCCATCGATAATTACTGATGAAGCAGTGGCTTGTACAACGTGTCTATTACCGTTGCCTGGCCCTGAACCTATTTGTAAATTGAAAAAATTAGTTGTTCCGGCTCCTGTAATATTAAAATTTGCTCCACTTCCAGGTAATACTATTACCGTACCACCGTCAGAACCAAGCGCCCCTGTTGTTGCGAGATTACCTCCATTATTAACAAGACCGTTTGTGCTAGAGTTATTATTGAAATTTATATTATTACCCGTCCCTATTTTGAAAATACCGGCCTGTAGGGTCAATAGACCTCCCGGCGTACCGCCATTACCGCCGATTATGGTAGTATTATTGGTAGTTAAAGAAACGATATTGTTGCCTGCTGCACCGGTATTATTGATCGTTAGGTTTTCAATAGTTAAAGGCAATCCATTACCTGTAACCTGGTTAACGGTACCATTATAAATGTAGGTAGCATTTTGTCCAAATGAACGTGTACCACTTGTATTTTGAATATTTCCTGAAGCAGTGCCCGAACTGGTAATTCCATTAGGATCGCCAATTTGGATAGAGGCAGCTATTGCACTTGCTAGTGTAAAACTACTAGACCCATTCAATATATTTGTTCCGCAGACAAGCGCTCCGTTTATTGTAACACTACTGCCGTTACTTGTTAAAGTAGCGCCTAGTGTTAATGTTCCTCCTGAATTGACCGTTATCGTACCTGTTTGCGTAATTGCTGCAGTAACAGTAATGTTAGCACCACTTACGATAGTAACATTATCGCCCGCCGCCGGAACAACGCCACCGACCCAAGATGTAGTAGCATTCCAGTTCCCTACAATGGCATTAGAAGAAATGTTGGCTGCATAACTGTAAAGCAATGCTACCATCGCGAAGCAAGTCAGCAGTAATTTTTTCAGTAAATTTTGTGGTAAAGAAACTGTACCATTTAAGAGTGTAGTTTTTTTCATACGTCAAAACGATTTAAACCTGTTTAGCCGAAAAGTTGTCCGACTGTGTTAATGAAATTATTATAATGAAATTGTTATGTCTATTGTTTAAGGTTGAAATAGGTGCGGATTGGTAAAAGCTAACAATCGTTAAATTTTGCTCTGCAAGATATTAATTTTAAGGAAATTATAACTTTTTTTTCTGGAAGGGACCTATGGCTCTTTTATCAAGCGATCACTATCCATTCATCTTTTTCGATACTTTGCTGTCTTTTCACCAAATTTCAAGACGCTTTTTTAAAAAGGATTGCTGCCTGTCTTTTTAGTTTTAATACCAGCTTTGTTGTTACAATTCACACACTTATCTTTGCACTCAAAATTTAAAACCCATATGCCTTATTTATTTACATCAGAGTCAGTGAGCGAAGGACATCCTGACAAAGTAGCTGACCAGATCAGCGATGCATTAATCGATAATTTTTTAGCTTTTGATGCCAACAGTAAAGTTGCTTGTGAAACTTTAGTTACAACCGGACAAGTTATATTAGCCGGCGAAGTAAAAAGTAAAGCGTATTTAGATGTACAGGAAATTGCAAGAGGCGTTATCCGCAAAATAGGATACACCAAAAGTGAATATATGTTTGAAGCAGATAGTTGCGGCGTTTTATCTGCTATTCATGAACAGTCTGCAGATATTAATCAAGGCGTTGATAAAAAGAAAAAAGAAGAACAAGGCGCGGGAGATCAGGGTATGATGTTTGGGTATGCTACTAACGAAACAGATGATTACATGCCTTTGGCGCTTGATCTTGCTCATAAGATATTAATTGAACTGGCAGCTTTAAGAAGAGAGAATAAAGCTATTAAGTATTTACGTCCTGATGCTAAGAGCCAGGTAACGTTAGAGTATAACGATAAGAATGTTCCTGTTCGTATTGATGCCATCGTTGTATCAACACAACATGATGATTTTGATGCAGAAGGTAAAATGTTAGCTAAAATTAAAAAAGATATCGTTGAAATTTTAATACCAAGAGTAAAATCAAAGTATAAAAAATACGCGAAGCTTTTTAACAACGATATTAAATACCACATTAACCCAACAGGTAAATTTGTAATAGGCGGCCCTCATGGCGATACCGGTTTAACGGGTCGTAAAATTATCGTTGATACATACGGCGGTAAAGGCGCACATGGCGGTGGGGCTTTTAGTGGTAAAGATCCAAGCAAGGTTGATCGTTCCGCTGCTTATGCAACACGCCATATCGCTAAAAACTTAGTTGCAGCAGGAGTTGCCAGTGAAATTTTGGTGCAGGTATCTTATGCTATCGGGGTTGCTCAACCAACATCTATTAACGTAAATACGTATGGTACAGCTAAAGTAAAAATGACTGACGGACAAATTTCGAAGATCGTTGAATCTGTTTTCGATATGCGCCCTTACTTTATCGAACAAAGATTAAAATTGCGTAACCCGATCTATAGCGAAACTGCTGCTTACGGACATATGGGCCGTAAATCTGAAGTGGTTACAAAAACTTTTAAATCTCCTGAAGGAAAAATAGTAGTAAAGAAAGTAGAATTATTTACCTGGGAAAAATTAGATTACGTTTCAAAAGTGAAAAAAGCTTTTGGATTATAATATTGAATTGATAAATAAAAAAAGCTGTCTCAATTTGAGGCAGCTTTTTTTATTGTTTGAAGTTTGACCTATACCTATACCTTCTTTAATAATTTTTTGATCTTTCTTTCCAGTTGTCCGCCTTCGGCATCAATGGCTACTATCTTTCCTGTCTTATCTAATAAAAAAGTAGAAGGGATAGCATTTACATTATATTTTGTTGCTATTGCTGAATTCCATCCGGTTTTGTCGTTTACCTGCGTGTATGTTATCTTATCATGATCGATAGCAGTCAACCATTCATTCTTATTGGCATCTATTGAAATACCATACACTATAAATCCTTTATCCTTATACTTTTTATATAGGCGGGCAACTCTGGGAATAGATTGTCTGCAAGGCGTACACCAACTCGCCCAAAAATCAATCAGCACCACTTTATTTTTAAAAGAGGATAAATTAATGGCACTGTCAGTGCTATTGGGTAAGGAAATTTCCGGAGCAGTCTGGCCAACATTTGCTTGCGCAATAATGCTGTTAGCTACTAAAAGAAACATCGTTGCCATCAATATATTTTTCATTCACAACAATTTTTCTTTCTGAATAATGATACTATAAAACGAAAAAACTTTTTCATTATTGCGTGGTTTTAATAAACATTAAAAAAATTATATTCCAACCGTATTAAAAAGCCTTGTGTTTCTTGTCTATATAATGTTGAAACAACAGCATACCGGTACCCGATGTCGAACCGCATTTTACTGTCAACGATTATTTGCGCCGCGGGTGCTATATCCAAATAAGAATCACCTGTTTGCAAATTTGTTTGTCCCAGTACTTCCAGCATCAGGTTTAAGTTGGTCTGTTTATAGGCGACATACTCTTTCGGTAACATTAATTTTCCTACAGATAAAGTATAGCTTACCGCATTTCTGTTTTCAGCGCCATATACGAACTTATGCTCATCATTATCAAGCGCATGTGAAATGGTACTACTCACGTTAATGGCTACCCTATGAATAAGCTTGGTAGCAACTATGCCGCCTTCATAACCGCTATTATGTCCGTACAAATTAATTGCGGCATCATGGATAGAAGCGTTGTTGAAGCTATAGCGACCAAATGCTGCCATTCTAAAATGATTATGGATACCGTCAATACTAAAGAAACGATACTTGGCATATAAACTGGCCCCTTCTGCGGTAAAACGGTTTGTTTCGTCGCTTAAAAAAACATCTGTGTGTATCATTACTTTGCGTGATACGCCAAACATCACTTCGGGAATTAAATGATATTTATAATTATTGGATGTGGCTGAATTTTCCATCAACATATTATTAAGCCGAACCCCCACATTGCCCTTGGCCATATTACTGGCAGGTTCTGTAAATAAAAATAATTCCTGAGCGTATGATCTGCTCGCTGAAAATATCAGGACCGCTAAAAATATTTTTTTCATTGGATTGTTTTAAGGTTAGAAAAATCATTGATCCTGCTTAGATCGTTACGTGATAAATTCGCGCACCTTTTACCAATCCTTCTTTAGTACAGCAGTTACCCACCACGCCAGTTCTATAACAATCCATGGTAGTGTAAGCTGCATTTTTTTTATATTCTTTTGCAGTAACAAATCCTTTATCGATGATATGGATTGTTTCGTCTCCATTTAATGTTTGGTCCTTTACATTCAAAAAATGATAAATGGTACCGTTGATAACCACATGCTCATTATTTGAAATAGCAACATTATTAAAATGAACAGTTGCTGTAAAACCTGCCACGAAAAAACCTGCGTCTTCAACTTTCTTTTTTAGTTTATCAAAATCAATGCTTGTGTTTGGTTTGAAATAAACATCGAATGTTGAATTTTCAATATTGGCATCTACTTTATCTACAAAATCAAGGGTTTTCAAAGCTTTATTAATAGAGTTGCTGCACATGCTACAAGTTAAGCCCGTGGCTTGTATGGTAACTTTTGTTACTTGGGCAGATGTGCCTAAAGTGAAAAATATAGCGATTGCTACAAGAATTGTTTTCATTGTTATAATTTTTTGAATTAGAAAATTGTTACATGCATAGCACGTTATCAATAACGATGGTTATTGAATGTAGAAACATCAATTTCTATATTCTGAAAACGGAATTGAGTATGCAGTAGGAGGGCCTTGCATAGTCAGGCGGGGAATAATTATTTGCTGTTGTAATAACAGTACTAACAGGTAAACAATAATTATATAAAGAAAATGCAGTTAATATAGCAATTATTGTATTGCTAAGATTGATATCGTTCGATACACTTTTATGTGAATCTGCCAGTTTGTAAAATTTATGTTCTTCCCCGCAACAACCTTTTTTGTTTTTCATTCCACATTTATCACATTGGCCATTATGTCCTTTGCCATAAAATTCCACACTAGTTTCCTTACCCATGCAATAATGGATATCCATAGCAATACCCGAAGATATTCCCATGTACAAAACTGCTAATATGGCTACGATAACTTTTTTCATCCGAAACACAAAGATAGAATAATTATTAATGGTGAATTGTTAATGATTAATTCACAAAATTCCAGGAAATGCCAAGTCTGAATATGAAGCCGGGATAGGCGTAGGCATGGGGTACGGCAAAATTATTATTCGTAAAATCGAAGCCATTCGCAAAATTAACAGCATTAAGGTTTTCCGCACGAACATACGCGGTAAATGACTTGATACGAATATGTAAAAAGGCGCTAACATCAGGCTTATTAACAAGACTTGGCGCATTGGGTTGAGTAATGAATTGCCCTACTACCGGAGAATAATTATAGGCATCATATGCTGTATAATACCTAACATCAAGACCAGTACTCAAATCAAGATTTTTGAAAAAATTACCTTCAAAAGCTATCCTGTTTCTTGTAAATAATAAAGGTACTTTAACCGGCGCACCGCCATCTGTTTGTTGTAATACAACATCGATATACCAGTTCCAGTGTTTAGTTAGCTTTATTTTTTTTGAGGCGTCTAATTGCAGTAAATTAAAAATGGTGGTGTATTGACCTTGCTTGGTATAATCTTTAAAATAAGGAAGGTTTGCAATCACGTAGTTCGTTGCGGATAAATTCACAAAAGGATTTTCAGCAGTAGCACTTATCATCGTAATGTTTTCTTTTTTATTTAGTGTGCCATTACCAAAATTGAAAGCCGAAGCTGAATTATAAATGAAAGATGGTGTGCGACTTATATTATTAAATGTTAACCTGATATTGCCCAAAGTTTTATTTAAATACCGGCCTAAAGTGGCGTATACATTATAATCTCCGCTATTTAATCCGTTTAAATACAATTCACCTTTGGCAGCAATATCCCATAATTTGTTTCTTGTTCTATTACGGTATTCTCCGTGTAAAACAGCATTATAATAACTGCTACTTGTTGTGTCACTTGTAGCAGCATGGTAAAGAAAATTACCATGAATATTCTCAAGTCTTGCGCCTACTGAAAGAAACTGCGCCTGGTTTTTGGTATCGGGAAATTGTAAAATAGAAAAATCATTTGTGATAACACTCCATTTATCTTGTACCAATACTGTATCAGCAAAGTTTGTTACATCATCTATTGGTTTTATGGGGATCTGATACGAAGTATAAGTAACTACGTTGCTGTCATCAACTGCATCATCCTGAAATTTATAGGTGTAACTGCTAAAAGTGAATGTGTGCTGAAAACGAAGCTTAGGATAAAAAAGATAATTGGTAGTTGAGTCATTGATGGCGATAGAATCTTTTTTACCAAAGTCATAACTCTGACGAAGAAAAGCGGTAACCTCTTTATAAATATTACCCGTTGCTATCGATATTTGAAAAGGACTAGGTTCAAAAGCTGCATCACCACCCAGTTTAACAGGAACGGTAAAACGTTTTGAATAATTTGGATCAGATAAATAACTATCACTTCTTACACCACCATTTTCAGAACTCTTTATAGAATTGCTGATAACGATCAAAGAAGCAGCATATCTTTTTCTTTTTCCCTGGTAAGTACTAACGAAACGAAAGTTGTTATGGTTGGTGTTTTGTGTAAGAAAAAATCCCGGAGCACTGATCAGCCGGTACTCGATTCCGAAATTAAAATTAGGTCTTGGATTCTGCGTATGCAAAGCGCTTATTATCTGTTCCTTGCCGGAAGCAAGCTCGTAATCAAGCCGCGTAATAGGCTTATCAGTTTTAAAGAACCTGGTATCTTCTAATGAGTAGCGGTAGGCATCAAATGCATGAAAGCCTGCATCCCAGCCGATCTTCATTAAAGGAGAATAAATAATTGAATAGCCGGCATTACCTACATTGCCTAAATATTGTTCTGTTTCAGGAACAGGAAAGTATTGATAAAAATCATTCAACGGAGGACGAACGAATGCATTGCTTCGTGAAGAATCAAGGTATTTGTATCGGATCGTATTAGAATCTTTTGCATCATATTCTCTTCTTGATTGAAAACCTATGCCGGCAGTATCACTTCCCGCTGTGCTGCCGGACGATGATGAATGTGAACCGCCGCTACCTAAACCGCCGAGTTTACTACCAAACCCTCCCCCAAACTGTGCCTGAGACAACTGGTAACACAACAATAAAATTAAACCAAGAATGATCTTCTTCATTACTGTTCTATAATTGAGCAACGAGCTCTTTAAAAATATGACTAAATGCAGGCTCTGCTTCTTTTGCCGCAGCCAATACCTCTGCATGCGTTATCGGTGTTTCATCATCACCTCTTATCCCAAGGTCCGTTATTATGCTCATGGCAAAAACTGCCAGGCCCATATGAACTGCTGCAATGGTTTCAGGTACAGTGCTCATGCCTACAGCGTCTCCGCCCATTGCTTGTATCATTAAATATTCAGCTTTGGTCTCGAAAGTTGGACCGGTTACGCCCAGGTAAACACCTTCCTGTAATTTTATTCCTTTAGCTATTGCAATATTTTTTACTTTATTGATAAGGTCTTTTTTATAAGGCTCCGTCATATCAGGAAACCTTGTTCCTAATTCTTTATAATTTTTTCCAATCAATGGATTTACCGTTAACTGGCTGATATGATCTGTAACGATCATCAGATCACCTACACGAAGTTTAGGATTTACGCCACCCGCCGCGTTGCTTAACAATAATGTTTTGATGCCTAAGAATTTCATCACCCTGATCGGAAAAACTACTTCCTGCATATTATAGCCTTCATAAAAATGAAAACGGCCGGCCATTGCCACTATTTTTTTTCCGCTTAATTCTCCCAATAATAATTTACCACTATGACCTTCAACAGTACTAACCGGAAAGTGTGGAATATCTCCATAAGGAATTTCTTTTTCAACGGTTATCTCTTTGGCAAAATTTCCCAGTCCGCTGCCTAGCACAATACCAACTACAGGTTCGTCTTTGTAAATATTTTGAATGAAGGCAACCGCTTCATTGATTTTTGTCATCATAAAACTGACTAACTATTATGGTTAAACTTCAAAGATAAGGGTTTCCAAAAGCAGTATCTATAATCGAAAATGCTAAAATTATGTCTGATTTCTGATATATGATTGCTGAAATACCTGTTTTAATTAATAAGCGCCCTAAAAATCAGAAATCCGATATCATACATCAGAAATATGCCGAATTGTTTATCTTCGTCAAAATTTTTTATCAATGAATCTCCATGAATATCAAGCCAAAGAGCTTTTAAAGAAATACAATGTTCCGGTTCAGGAAGGGATCGCTTGCAGTACCGTTACTGAAGCAGAAGATGCATACAAACAAATTCACACCCAATATAATAGCAAGTTTGCTGTGGTGAAAGCTCAGATACATGCGGGGGGACGTGGTAAAGGAAATATCATTGGTAAAGAACAACGTGGCGTAGCCGTTGCAAAAAATGCAGAAGGGGTTAAACAAATTGCAGAAAATTTGTTAGGTGGCACTTTGGTTACTATTCAAACAGGACCTGCAGGTAAATTGGTTAGCAAAATTTTAGTAGCACAGGATGTTTATTATGATGGACCTAATCCGGTAAAAGAATATTACCTGTCTATTTTAATGGACAGAACAAAAGGACAAAACGTGATCATGTATAGCACCGAAGGAGGTATGAACATTGAAGACGTTGCACATGATACGCCGGATAAAATTTTTAAAGAATGGGTTCATCCGGGGGGGGGGCTTGTTAGCTTTTCAGGCGCGTAAAATAGCTTTCAATTTTGGATTGAGCGGAGAAGCATTTAAAAATTGCGTAAAGTTTGTAACGAATTTATACAATGCATTCGTTGGGTTAGATTGTAGCATGCTAGAAATTAACCCGCTATTTAAAACCAGCGATGAAAAAATAATTGCAGTAGATTGTAAAATGGATGTTGACGATAATTCATTAACGCGCCATGCGGATGTTGCTGCATTAAGAGATATCAGTGAAGAAGATCCTACCGAAGTAGAAGCCGGTAAATTCAATTTGAATTTTGTTAAGTTAGATGGTAACGTGGGCTGTATGGTTAACGGTGCCGGTTTGGCAATGGCAACAATGGATATGATCAAATTAAGTGGCGGAGAACCTGCTAACTTTTTGGATGTGGGCGGTACTGCCAATGCAACGACTGTTGAAGCAGGGTTCCGCATCATCTTAAAAGATCCTAAAGTAAAAGCGATATTGATCAACATCTTTGGTGGTATCGTTCGCTGCGATAGAGTGGCACAAGGCGTTATTGATGCTTATCAATCAATTGGTACAATCAACATTCCTATCATCGTTCGTTTACAAGGAACAAATGCTGATGTGGCAAAAAAACTAATTGATGAAAGCGGATTAAAAGTACAAAGCGCTATTTTATTGAGCGAAGCTGCAGCATTGGTTGGTAAAGCAGTTGCGTAGTTATTGAATAATTGATATTTTATATTTAATATTTCGATCCCATCTTTTTAGATGGGATTTTTATTGCTTCAACTTTTGCCATCGCGTTTCAGTATAATAACTACTCTTTAGCATTATTTATTTATCAAAATAATTATCTTCATTTTGTAAATACCAGTATATGAAAAACAGGTTGCTTTTTTTTATTACCCTTTTGTATTTATTACCTCAAATAACTACTGCTCAATCAGAGGAATTTTATGGTGCGTTCCCAAGCTGGACGAATTTAAAGCAAGTGTATCATGCAGCGGGCGACGGGATACAGGATGATACGAAAGCTATACAGATAGCTTTGGATGAGCTGAGTGATGGAAAACATTCCAACGTATTATTCATTCCTAAAGGAACTTATCGGATCACTTCAACCTTAACAATGCAAAGTGTTAACGGTATTGCTATAATTGGAGAAGATCCATTAACTACTATTATTAAATGGGATGGTTCGTCCAATGGAAAAATGCTTTTATTGAATGGCGTTTCTTATAGCGAATATGGACGATTGACCTGGGATGGAAATAATGAAGCCGCTGTTGCAGTAGCGCACGAATGGGATAGAAAAGTTAAATATGCCAATTCGGGTACAGCACATTACGATGAAATTTTTAAAAATATCGGAACAGGGTTGAAATCAGGAAATAATATGGATGCTGAATTTAGTATCCGGCGTTGCCGTTTTTATAATTGTTCTGCCGCAGGAATTTCTTTACAAGGATGGAATGCATTAGACTGGTGGGTATGGGATTGCTATTTTGAGAAATGCTATACTGGTGTCGCTAATAATTTTCCTGAAAATGGCGCAGGTAACTTTCATGTCTACAGAAGTATTTTTAAATATTCTATTCTGGCAGATATCTCATTAGGGAATTCTAATTATTTTTCTTTTAGAAATAATATTTCCTATAATTCGGCTGCTTTTATTGTTGCACGTCAATTCAGTAACACATCGCCGATAACTATTCAGAATAATTTGATCATTAATGATAAGAACGTAATGATGACTTACCTGTTCACAAAAGGCAATGTCCTTTTTTTGGATAATACTTTTGTTTCACCTGACGAAGAAAAAAATTATATAATACAACAACAAGATAGCTGGGATAATTCTCCTTCAGACTTAATAATGATCGGCAATCAATTTACTGCAACAAAACAAATTGTTCAAACAGATACCAACGATAGAGTAATCGATATTGATAGCAAGTATGGAATTAAAGCGCCGGCACTGCCTTCTTTGGATCCAAAACCTTTTGCGCCGTTAATAAAATATCCGGTTTATGAAATAACCAATACAATGACGGTTAGCGCGATCCAGGCTATCATTAACAGCGCTGCTCTAAAAAATAAAAAGGCCATCCTGCATTTTAAATATGGCAATTATAACATTACAGGATCATTGCAAATACCATCAGCCGCTCCATTAATTATTAATGGCGATGGATTACAATCGATATTAAACTGGAAGGACACTTCCAATAAACCTGTTATCCAAATTGCTTCTCCTGCTAAATGTACTATACGTAACATTAAAATATTTGGTGCAAATAAGGCTGATGGTATTTTGATGTACGACAATGATAAATCAGGAAATTCAATATACGCTGATCAGCTATTGACTTATCATGGCGTAAATACTAACATTTTTATAAACGGATTTGAAAATACAAGCTTTCGTTTTGAAGATCTGCAACATAATTATTGCACAGGTGGAACATCTATAGAGGTAATAGGAAGATCAAAGCCTACTGCAACTATTTTTAAGATTTTTGGTGGCGAATCTGCGGGTAATAATAATTCATATAGCGTTGATAAAAATGGCCGGATACTGATATATGATACCTGGTATGAAGATGGAAGTAAAGCCCAATTTCTCTCTTTAAAAAATAGCGGGGAATTTATTTTGAATGGCGGTAAGATCGCAAATACAAACAGTGTGAAGGCACCCTTTATTACTATTGATAGTTTTAGTGGTAAAATTGTACTGGCCCAGATTATTTTCAATAACATTGCGAGCAAAACTATACACTTTTCAGATCAGGCAGGCAAGGCCCAATTTCTTTGCTTAGGAAATTTATCATGGAATGATCCGACGGCAAATATGTATGATATGAATGCATCCGGGCAAAACTATGCTTTAATAAACAATCGATATAATATAGGAAAGGGTTCATTCACAATTGGAAATGCGGGGCAATACGGTAACGCTACATTTATAAAAAACATGTTGTCTACTATTCGCGCAACATCTGTGTTGCCTGATAATAATGTTGTTAATGCAGCTCATCTCATCATGAATAGAGTGATGATCGAAAATGGCATTAATGACTTCCGTGTAGAAAGAACTAAATAGCGTTATATTATCAGTGCATCATATAAAACCTCCACTGTATGCAATGCTATCTTTCCTGTGCCGTCTTTTATCTGATGGCGACAACTTGTACCGGGTGCTGCAATGATGCCTGTTTCAGGATGTTTGCGTACTGCAGGAAATAAAACCATTTCACCAATATTCATTGACAATTCGTAATGTTCTTTTTCAAAACCAAAAGAACCGGCCATACCGCAACAGCCTGAAGGAATTGTTTCTACCGTGTAATTCTCCGGCAACGATAACATTTTTACAGAAGGCGCAACAGAAGACAATGCTTTTTGCTGACAATGTCCGTGTAATTTTATTTCTTTTTTCTCTTTTGTAAATTGATTTGAGTTGATATAGCCTTTTTCAATTTCTGCAGCGATGAATTCATCAATCAGAAAAACATTTTTTGCCAATGCATTTGCCGCCGCTAATTTATCATCATCAGCCAAGTCGGTATATTCATCTCTGAAAGTAAGTATAGCAGAAGGTTCTATTCCGATCAACGGTGTTTCAGCAGTTATGAGAGGACTTAGTAATGCAATATTTTTATTCACTATTTTTTTTGCGTCGCGTATCAAACCTTTTGATAAAGAAGCACGGCCGCTTTCCCCATGTTCGGGAATAATTACTTCGTAGCCTAACTTTTCTAACAATAAAATTCCTTTGATACCGATCTCGCTGTCATTATAATTGGTGAACTCATCACAAAATAAATAAACTGTTTTATTGCTTTTTGTTTTTGACTTTTGACTTTTAGCCTTGTGTTTATCGTACCAATTTTTAACAGTCGTCTTCCCTAATGTAGGCATAGAACGCTTTACAGCGAACCCGGAAAAACGTTTGATCAATGTGCTAAGCCCCGGAGCGGTAACAGCAAAATTGTACAAGGCAGGCATAATAGAACCCAATTTTCCAAAGGTGCTAAAATTAGCGATCAACCTTGAACGGAACGGAACACCATTCGCATCATAATAATGTTGCAAAAATTCTGCTTTCAGTTTTGCCACATCCACATTCGACGGACATTCAGATTTACAACCTTTGCAACTTAAGCACAGATCCATCACTTCATAAATTTCTTTATGATCGAAACGATTCATCTTATCTGAGTTGGTCAAAAACTCTCTTAAAATATTTGCTCTTGCTCTTGTAGTATCTTTTTCGTTTCGCGTAGCCATAAATGACGGACACATGGTGCCACCACTCAACGGTGTTTTTCTACAATCTCCTGAACCATTGCACTGCTCTGCATGTTGCAATACATCCTGGTTATGAAAACGAAAAACAGTTTTAAATTCAGGAGTATGTTGCCCCGGTGTATAACGTAACATCGTGTTCATCGGCGGTGTGTCAACGATTTTGTTTGGATTGAAAATATTTTCCGGATCCCAGGTACGTTTTACATCTTTTAATAACTGGTAATTTTTTTCACCTACCATTTGTTTGATGAACTCTCCACGTAACCTTCCATCACCATGTTCACCACTTAATGAGCCATCGTATTTTTTTACCAGCGTAGCAATTTCTTCAGCGATCGTTCTGAATAACTGATTGCCTTCCACTGTTTTTAAATTGATGATGGGACGTAAATGTATTTCTCCAGAGCCTGCATGCGCGTAATGCACAGAATGCAGATTGTATTTTTTTAAGATATCGTTGAAGTCGCGGATATAGGCAGGCAGGTCGTTTACATCAACAGCAGTGTCTTCAATAACAGGCACGGCTTTTTCATCGCCGGGGAGGTTGCTTAACAGGCCCAGACCGGCTTTGCGCAGTGTCCATATTTTTTTTGTATCGTCACCAAACAATAAAGGAAAATGATAACCCAATCCCTGCGCACGCATATCGGCTTCAACCTGTTTAGCTATTGAAGTAATTTCTTCCCTGTCTTTTCCTGAATATTCAACAACCAAAATAGCGCCCGGATCTCCTTGTACAAAGAACCTGTTCTTGTTTTGTTCAATATTATCTTTTGTACATTCTAAAATATAATGATCGATCAACTCACTTGCACGCGGCTTGTATTTTAGTGCGATCAGATTCGCTCTTAAAGATTCATCGATCGAATTAAAATGAATACATAGCAATCCCATTTCTTTTGGAGGCAAAGGACTGACGTTCAATTTTATTTCCGTGATGAAAGCTAATGTTCCTTCAGAACCTGCAATTAATTTGCAAAAATTAAAATCTTCTGTGCCCGCTGTAAATGGCGCTGTATCTAGTAATACATCAATAGCATAACCGGTATTTCTTCTTTCAACAGATTTTTTGGGAAACTGTTTTCTTATTTCTACCTGATTTTCATAATTGCTTAGCAAGCCTCTTACAGCTTTGTAAATGCCGCCTTCCAAAGTTAATGCTTCACATTTTTCATGAAACTCATCAATGTTCAATGCTTTGAATGTTGTTTCGGTTCCATCACTTAGGATAGCATTTACTTCGAGTAAATGTTCCCTGGTACTTCTATATATTATTGAATTTGAACCGCAAGAATTATTGCCCACCATTCCACCGATCATCGCGCGGTTAGCGGTGGAAGTTTCGGGACCGAAAAATAAGCCGTGTGGTTTTAAGAACATGTTCAACTCATCACGTATTACGCCCGGTTGAACACGCACCCAATTTTCTTCTTTATTTAATTCGAGAATTTTTGTAAAGTTTTTTGATACGTCTACAATGATGCCGTTACCTACAACCTGTCCGGCCAATGATGTTCCGGCAGTTCTTGGAATAAGCGATGTTTTTTGAATGCGTGCAAAAGTTATCAGCTTTTTAATATCAGCTATCGATTTAGGAATAGCGACAGCCAATGGCATTTCGCGGTATGCGGATGCATCTGTTGCGTATAGCGTTCTTATAGTTTTGTCTACAAATAGATCACCTTCCAGATCCTTCGATAATTTCGCTAATTCAACCTTCATTTAATTGTGTTTGTATGAGGAAATGCAAATTTAGCAGATTTTAAAATTCCAGCCTATAATCCAAGACAAAACTAAAAAGTCAAAACCCAAAAGTTATTGGGTCCGCTTAACTTTTGGGTTTTGACTTGTAACTTTTAGGTTTTTATACCAGTTCCTGTAGTTTGATCAATCTTTGATAGTTGCCATTCTCAATTCCCAATAACTGCTGGTGACTACCGCGTTCAATTATCTTACCGTCTTGCATTACCAGGATTTCATCTGCCTGTTGAATAGTACTTAGGCGATGCGCGATCACAAGCGTTGTTCTGCCTTTCATTAAATTACTTAAAGCACCCTGTACCAGTCTTTCAGATTCTGTGTCTAATGCCGAAGTAGCTTCATCCAATATTAATATTTCAGGATTTTTAAATACGGCCCTGGCAATACTTAATCTTTGTCTTTGTCCGCCTGATAAACGAATGCCTCTATCGCCGATATTGGTGTGATAACCATTTTCTGTATGAATGATAAAGTCGTGTGCATTGGCAATTTTCGCAGCCTGCATTACCTGTTCTTCGGTAGCATCGGGTTTACCCAATGCGATATTATTAAAAATACTGTCGTTGAATAAAAAAGTATCCTGTGTTACAAAGCTCATATGGCTGCGCAGTGATTCCATTTTAATATCGCGGATATCTTTTCCGTCGATCAAAATGCTGCCGGCTGTAACATCATAAAAACGCGGTACCAGATCAGCGATAGTTGATTTACCCACACCTGATGGTCCAACCATAGCAACGGTTTTACCTTTTGGAATATTAAAACTTATGTTGTGTAAAATTTGTCTGTCTGCTGTATAACCAAAACTAATATTCGTAAACTCAATTTTATCGTTAAAGCTTTTTAGATCAATGGCATTTGGTTTATCCTGAATAAGAATAGGCGTATCGATCACTTGTAAGATACGTTCGCCTGCAGCTTGTCCTCTTTGTACATTGGCCATGGCTGCAACCATTGCTTTAGCCGGACTAATTACCTGAGAAAAGATGGCAATGAACGCAATAAATTTACCCGCATTTAATGCCGCAGGATCATGGCTTAGGATCAAACTACCACTATAAATTAAAATAGCTGCAACGATCATCACGCCTGAAATTTCAGAAAAGGCAGGCGCCAATTCTCTTTTGGCAAAGCCCTTTAAAGTGGCTCTACGATATATATCATTTTCATTACTGAACCTGTTCAAAACAAATTTAGTGGCGTTGAAAGAACGGATGATGCGCATACCGGTAAGCGTTTCATCAATGATCGTTAACAAACGGCCCACTGACGCCTGTGCAGCGTTCGCTTCCTTTTTCAATTTTTTAGTTACCAGTGCGATACCAGTGGCAGATATAGGAATAAGTATCAGCGTAAATAAGGTAAGCTTAGCCGATATTAAAAACAGTGCAACAAAGTAGCCTACGATTAAATAGGGCTGCTTGAATAATATCTCGACAGAATTGGCTGCTACAGCTTCAATTTCAAAAACATCGGAATTCATTCTAGATAATAGATCGCCTTTATGTTCATTTGTAAAATAACCTAACTGTAAATAATTGATCTTTTCAAAGATTGCTTCTCTTATACGCTTTACTAATAATGTGCGCGCTTTTATCATGGTAAGATCTGCCAGATAACTAAAAAGATTGCTGCACACAACTGCTGAAAAAACAATGGCCGACATAAAGTACAAAGCATAGATCGGTTTCAACGATTTGAAATGATACATCTGATAATAAAACAGATCCTTAAAATAAGTGGCAGACATTGAAAAATGCGGAGCTGTTACATAATGAGCTGCATCAGGAGATGGATAAAACAAAAAATTCAGTAACGGAATTAATAAAGCCAGTTCGAATACACTAAAAAAAGTCGCTATTAAAGTGAATGAAAAAAAAGGAATTATAAAAGCACTGTAAGGTTTACCATAAGCAAGTAAACGACGATAGATTTTCATTAAATTATAATAATTATATAAGTAAAACTTGTTTTAGTGCCTGTAAGCAATCTAGTGGTAAAAACCGGTAGCAAAGATAACTATAATCCGACAGGCTTTTCGACACATTTTTGCTGTAAATTAAGGGTACGAAATTATGATTAATTGCTTAATATATCGTATTTTGTCGTGTCAGGCCAAAGAATGTAATTTTAGGCCGATTCCTTAATTATGGTCACAGGTATTTCAGTAGTAATTCCAAATTATAATGGTGTAAGGCTTTTTCCGTATACATTAGGTACGGTTGTAGAAGCGTTAAAAAATTCCGGAAAACCTTCAGAGATCATAGTTGTCGATGACTGTTCAACTGACTCATCCATCGCTTACCTGGAGCAAAACCATCCTCAAATAAAAGTCATTAAAATTCTTTCTAATAAAGGGTTTTCTTTATCTGCCAACAAAGGAATTGAAGCGGCAAAATATGATAAAGTATTATTGTTAAACAGTGATGTGAAACTGACGCCGGATTATTTTTTGAATCAGTACCATTACTTTGATAAGGAAGAAACTTTTGGTGTGATGGGAAGAATTATTGGTTGGGATGATGAAATTATTCAGGATGGAGCAAAATATCCTGCATTTCATGGGGCAAAGATAAAAACCTCAGGTAATTATATTTTGCGTGACAAACAGGTAATGCGGAAAGGTTTGTACAGTATGTATCTTTCGGGAGCAAATGCTTTTATCGACAAAGAAAAATTTATCGCTATAGGCGGATTCAATGAAGCGTTTTCTCCTTTTTATATAGAAGATTATGAACTCTCGCTCAGGGCCTGGCGCCTGGGGTATAAATGCTATTATGATTATGATAGTGTTTGTAAACACAAAACCTCAACCTCTATCAATAAAAGTAACAAGAAGAGTTTTGTAGATATCATTTACAACAGAAATAAAATGATTTTGCATGCGCTGCATTTAGAAGGTCCGAGAAAATTATTGTGGTATTTTCAATTGGTATTGGAAAGCTGTATACAATTGGTAATGCTTCGTGGCAAATATTTAAAATCATTGCGTTTGTTTTTATCGTCAAGTAAAAAAATTAAAGAGGCTAAAAAGCATTTTCATCTTTGTACGGCTAAGTGCAGCAACTCCAGAACTGTTAACGAAGTAGCGGTTTTTATTTTAAATGATATTAAAGTAAAAACCATAATTAAATTTTAAAATGGCAAAGTCACGCGTAGTATCTGTTGTACTATGTTCTTATAACGGAGAAAAATACCTTGACGAGCAGCTTAGTTCTATTCTTACTCAAACATATTCATCACTGGAAATTATTATTTGTGATGATGCTTCTACCGATTCAACTCAAAAGATCATTACTGCATATGCACAAAAAGACACCCGTATTCAATATTTTTTTAATGATAAAAATATTGGCGTAAATAGAAATTTTGAACAAGGATTCGCAAAAGCTACGGGAGAATTCATTGCTATTGCAGATCAGGATGATATTTGGAAACCGGAAAAGATACAAAAGCAACTTGCATTATTTATTTCGGAAGATACGCTACTGGTTCATACAGCTTCTGTTATTTTTTCGGGTAATACATTGCCCGTCAATAAAACAACTAATAAGGCTGTGAACCTAATGCAGGGGAATGATTTTAGAAAATTATTGTTACGCAATTCTATCTCAGGACATAATATAATCTTCAGAGCTACCTTATTGGATGGGGCAATTCCTTTTCCGCAATTTGTTTATTATGATTGGTGGCTTTGCCAGATAGCTACAGTTAGAGGAAGTATTGCGGCATCTGCAGAAATACTTGCTTTTCAGAGAAAGCATGATAATAATATAACTATATCAAAAAAGCAGAGCGGTCAAACAAATGAAGTTGTTAAAGAGCGGATAGCCGCGTTGCAGTCTTTTTTAAGTATTCGGGGATTGCAAAAAAGCGACAAGATTTTCTGTAAAAAATTATTGGATCTTTATTCAGGATTAGAATATAAAAAAAAATCATTTAAACTTTTTTCTTTTCTATTAAAAAATGCGAAAGTGTTATTTTTCTATAAAAAGAAATGGTTCCCCTATATATCATACATAAAAGCTGCCCGTCAACTAAGTAAAGTTATAGATTAACGAAAAATATTTTTAATAAGCTGTATCCATTTTATAAAAACGAAAACTGGACGGGTATTATATAATTTATTTTCAAAAGCGTTGTTTCCTAAATAGAATTTTGTTGCAGGTGTTTGAATGAAGCGGCTTTTGTATTTGTTGTTATAGGCTATAATATAATCAGTAGTATGTTTTTTCAAATCGGATAAATTACCAAGACTTAAATGCTCTACCATAAAAGGAATAACATAAGCGGTGTATCCAAGAAAATTAGCTACCAGGCAAAGATCTGTTCCATACAAATGAAACCCCCTGACAGAAGATGATACGGCAAGATTGGAAGTCTTTTTTATCACAATAAAATTTTCATCTAATGAAGTTACTTTTAGGGGCAGATTGCCCGTCTTTCTGATATTGCCATTGTTGTTAAGATGATAGTAAATATTGTGGTAACCGTTTCCTCCGGCATTGCCACACAAGGCCCACGCGGGATCTATTTCAGTAAGTGACTGCAAGCTTTTTTGAAGGATCGAAACAGGATCGACACAACGTACATCCTGGTGAGTTAAAATAATATATTGGCCGGTAGCTTGTTGTAAAAAAATATTGATCGCCTGGTATGCATCGTATTGATTTTCCAGTGTATTATCTGCCATTAAGTATTCGCAATTATCTGCAAAGCCACAAGCCTCAAAACTTTGTTTCATTAATTGGTATTCATCAAGCTTATTAACTATTGTGCAGATAGAAAATTCAACATTGGAATTTGGAAGAGAAGAAATGCTTTTATGGATCTGCATAATTGATAATATATTGGCAAATCTATTAATTATACCAACCATTTCCACTATCACACTTAATATTTGGGGTATTTATTAGTAAAGAGTAGATTTGTTGATTTACCGGTAGAAGTGGTTTAAACTGAAGCTATAAAATAAAATTGATGAAATTTACAGGAGAAAGATTTATACCTACGAAGGATCTGCTGGATGATGAGATCGGGTATGAACATTTACACAGATACTATACTATTGAAACACTTATTAAAAATAAATCTGTACTGGATATCGCTTGTGGAGAAGGATATGGCAGTGCAATAATTGCCCATCACGCAACCAATGTAGTTGGGGTAGACATTAATCTGGAAGCGGTACAGAATGCTATTGAGCAATACGCGGATAAATATCCAAATATTCAATTCAAAACGGGTAATGCTACTTCGATACCATTAGGTGACCAATTGTTTGATGTTGTGGTTTCTTTTGAAACGATCGAACATTTATCCGAAGAAGATCAGCAGCGTTTTATGGTAGAAATAAAAAGAGTACTACGCCCGGATGGTCTGGTAATAATGTCTACACCTAACAAAAAAGTTTATTCCGAACAATTCTCCCATACTAATTCTTTTCATTTGCATGAATTTGAAAAAGAAGAATTCAAAGATTTTATCAAAAAACATTTTGTAAATATTTCCTTTTTTGATCAGGGCTATGAAGTGGTAAGTATTATTAGTAACCCTACCGCGGAAAATGCCGGTCATATCCAGGTTACAAATCTTGGTAACGAAAATGCTACAAAGGAATTAGCAAGAAAATATATTATCGCTATCGCATCAAATGCCTCATTACCCGAATCGTTGAACCTGGTTGCATCTGTTGTTAGCCATGTAAATAAAGATTACCTGGCATTGATGGAGAGACTGATTAAAATGAACAAAGAAATTGAGGCGTTAGGCAAATGGGGTAGATCTCTGGACCGTAAAACTGAATATCTTACACAACAGCTTACTAATACCAACGAAAACTTAACGGCAATTGTTACTTCAAAGAAATGGCGTTTTATCACAATGTTTTCAGGCATGAAAAAGAAGTATTTTTCGCATGATTCTCCTGTTAGCATAAAAATAAATTCATTTGTAAATAAGTTTAAAAAAAGTAAAAAGAATAAATCCAAAATCAGGAAGAGCGCCCCAATAGATTATACCCAAATATTGGTCTTGCCGATTTTTGACAACCCTGTTGTAACTATTATCATTCCCGCGCATAATGGATGGGAAATGAATTATGCATGCATTAATAGTATAATTTATTATACCACAGGTGTTGCATATGAAGTTATATTGGCCGATGATAGTTCAACTGATAAAACGCTCAACAGCACTAGCCAAATAAAAAACCTGGTACATATCCGTAATGAGAAAAATTTAGGGTTTTTAGGAAATTGTAACAAAGCGGCAAAAAGTGCAAAAGGTGAGTTTATATTATTTTTAAATAATGATACAGAGGTTACCGATAACTGGCTATCTTCCCTAGTAACGCTCATCACGGGAGATGAAAAAATAGGAATGGTGGGATCCAAATTAATTTATCCTGATGGAAGGTTACAAGAAGCGGGGGGTATTTTATGGAAAGATGGATCTGCATGGAATTATGGTAACGGAAAAGATCCCGAAGCCCCTGAATTTAACTATGTGAAAGAAGTAGATTATATCTCCGGAGCTGCTATTATGATCCGAAAAAGTATTTGGTTAAAAACCGGCGGCTTTGATGAAAGATATACACCTGCTTATTGCGAAGATTCGGATCTGGCTTTTCAAGTAAGGCAAATGGGATATAAAGTAATGTACCAGCCACTATCAGAGGTAATACATTTTGAAGGCTATTCCCATGGTACAGAAACAAATAATTCGCAATCAATAAAAGCCTACCAGAAAATAAATAATGAAAAATTTTATGAGAAATGGCAAGAGGTTTTAGCGAAAGAGCACTTACCAAATGCAGAAAATGTATTTAAAGCCAGAGATAAAAGCATTGACAAAAAAACGATTCTTGTAATAGATCATTACGTACCGCATTTCGATAAAGATGCCGGATCAAAA
>Ga0206961_1023_pt1 | contig 41577 bp, 34 predicted proteins | sample Alteio_BWOrgHeat_30_FD_153238 | JGI IMG/M metagenome (GOLD analysis project Ga0206961, IMG submission 153238) | Enriched cells from forest soil in Barre Woods Harvard Forest LTER site, Petersham, Massachusetts, United States -... | ecosystem: Environmental > Terrestrial > Soil > Temperate forest >...
CACCCGCGAAAGAATAATCATTCGGCTGATAAGCAGAATCACTGATATCCCAGGGTGTGTACAATACCTGCATGATGCCCCACTGAAATTCATCGATGGACGAGTGGCCGGCCTTGGGTAGGATTTTGTCCAGAATAAATTTGGAAGGGTGTGTCTTTTTAAAGAAAATATCCAGACGCAATCCGGCTGTATAAGCATCGTCGCTTTCCCCTGCCGGGAAATTAAACAGGTCATTGTCGTGGTAAATCCGCAATAACGACTTTTCCCCATCGGACTGCGCCGCTGACGGAAATACCCGCAACAACAGACAAACCACTATGAATATCCTAATCGTCTTCCCTTTTACCATGTCTCTACCCGGAATTTAAAACTTTTTCTCCCCTTTGTATTCGTTATTTTTGCAAAACCATTGCCCGCCGGCAGGTTTTCTACCGGAGTAGAACTTCCACTAAAGTTTTCCGGTTTCTGAATAACAATTTGATCCCCTGCTTGTTCTTTATTTCGTAAAATGATCTTATGAAGAAGGCTTATTTTTTAATTGGCGCCATGCTCCTCTGTCTGATGGGTGTGCATTCCTCTTTTGGCCAGGCTCAGACCTCTTATAAGCTTCCGGACGCATTCAAATTTGACTACCAGGTGACGCAGGTGATTACAGAAAAACAAAGATCAGCCAATCCGGATACAGCGCAGTTTTTCTATACCCGGAGTGGTGAATATGCGGCGACGGCCTTTGCGGGCAGGGAAGGCAGAAAGGGAAATCTTTTACTGGTACTCACCCGGGACGGCATCTGCATCTTTTTCAATGAACACAACAAAAATATTACCATCGTGAGCGTTCGGAAACTGGTGTCTGACCTGTCGGGTTTTATGAAATGGATCCGGATCGACAGCCTGATGTCGGCCATGCGTTCCGGTACGAATCAGAAAGATTTTAAATCGGCAAAAACAGGCAACACAAAAACCATTTTCGGTTATTCAACCGAAGAATATTCCGTATCGGACCGGAAAAACCAACGGGGATCGGTCTGGTTTACTAAGGTGGATTTTAACGGACCGGCAGATTATATTTTTGACGCGGTGGGTGCCAGTTATTTAAAGATGATGGGTGGCGGCATGAGTGACCGCCCGCTTTTACAGGCCCTGACCCGGTCGAAAACAGTTATTACCGAAATGGATTTAAAGGATTCTGCAGGAGCCAGGGCCATGCAGCTTCAAACGATTCAGATCGGCGCAATTTCAAAAACCGTCTCCACTTCAGGATTTGAAGTGAATGATTATAGTAATATGACATTCCCTGAAATATTCCGGGCGGAAATGAAGAATAGAAATTAACGGCTATCCAAATACCCGAATCCCGGGAGGAAGCTGAACAGTTCTTTTCAATTGTCAGATTTTCTTATTATTTTTCCTTTTTTAAAACACTGCAACCCTTGCAATATAAGCCCGTCAAGTCTCTGCCTCAGTACAAGTCTTATGAAAGTTATCTCGAAAAGCTGCTCTGGATCGAAAAGAGATCCGCTTCTGAACAGGAAGAAGTGGACCAGCTGATCACACTGATCAAAAAATGGGATGAAGTAAATGGTTCTATCAGTCATGTGCTGCCACCTGCGCCTGTAAATGATCCGGTAAAACAAATGGATGTGCTGATGAAGGAGCAAAAAGTAAACTCCTCCGATCTGGCAACCGTACTCGGCATCAGCCAGAGCGCGATGTCGGATATTCTGAATTACAGAAAAGAATTATCTGCAGAACTCATCTCCAAACTTTCCCTGCGCTTTAAAGTGCCTAAAGACGTTTTCGAGAAAATTTAGAGCCACGCAACTTTTTGTTCGCTTTCATTGGGCTGACCCAGAATAGCTTTATATAATTCTGGCCGCCTGGCTTTCCTATACCTGAATCCGCCGGCTTTCGTCAGCGTATCGGGAGAAAGTTCAGCCACCACAATATCATCTTCCAGACTTCTGCATTCTGCGATCACATCACCGAAAGGATCGATGATCATGGAGAGGCCGTTTTTCAGCTGATCGTCATCCATGCCGATGGCATTGGAAAAAACGGCGTATACGGCGTTGTCGTAAGCCCGCGCAGGCAGCCATTTCATCAGCCAGCTCCTTCCTTTCAATCCGTCGAATTCCTGATGAAGTATTTCCTGATTTTTTTCTTTATCCAGCCACAGGGACGCATCCACGAAACCCGCTCCGGGCCTGGGTGACGGTGTACACATCGTAACATGAGGCATAAAAATAATATCCGCACCAAGCAGGGCAGTGGCTCTTACGTTCTCAACAATATTATTATCATAACATGTGAGGATGCCGCATTTCCAACCCAGTATTTCAAAAATGGTATAGGAATTTCCAGGTGTGAGAAAAGGATTGATAAAAGGATGAAGTTTTCTGTGACTGGCAACCAGACCGTTTTTATCTACGCAGATCTGTGCTTTGAAAAGATTTTCCCGATCGTCTTTTTCAAAAATTCCTGCGAGAATAATGATATTGTAAGCGCGGGCATAGCCGGTTAATGCGATCACTGTGGGGCAATCCGGCAAAGGTTCTGCAAGATCCAGCATTTGTTCCCTGGAAAGTTTTCGCGCAAATGTATATCCGGTAACGGAGCATTCGTGAAAGGCAATGACCTGAGCGCCCTGCCGGGCCGCCTTTTGGGTAAGCTTTTCAATTACAGAAAGATTGTATGATTTGTCTCCGCTTTTGTGCTCAAACTGGGCACTGGCTATTTTTATTTTCTCCATACCCGCAAAATTAATCTCCCCGTAAAAGTGAACATAGGAAAAAACCGACAATCAGGCGATTGGCGACAGTTGCATAAAATTACTGGCCAGCAGGTGAAGACCGTTTTTATATTGCACCGGTGTGAGACCGGTTATTTTTTTAAAATAATTATTCAGATGAGACGGATCGTAATATCCACCATCATAAACGATATCAGATATTTTTTTATTTATTTTCTGAGACTGTAATTGTTTTAAAAAATGCTGGAATTTAATGGTATCGGAAAAGTTTTTGGGGCTTCGACCGGTATATGTTTTAAACTTTCTTTCCAGCTGTCTTTCAGTGACAGGAATTTTAGACAGCAATTCCCGGATGGTGATCACGCCCCCGTGTTTGTAAATCTCAAACAGGGATTCCTTAAACAACGGATCGCGACTTCGTATACCGGATAATTTTTTCAACAAGAATTTTTCTATACACTGAATCTTCTGATCCGCACCGGTAGCAGAGATCAGCTTTTCTTCCAGCCCATTGGCTTCCCTTCCGAATACATCGGATAGCGGAACCGTATGATTGTTTAGTTCGCCTGCCGGGATCCCAAGCAAAGAATATATTCCATCCGGTTGTAAAACCACCACCAGCATGCCCAGATTTCCGTTCCCCGTTAAATCATTATAACGGGATATCTGTCCATATATAAAAGCCCGTGGTTGCAAGGCGGCCCCGTCTCGATCTCCCGCAAATTGCGTCAAAGGATTTTTGTAATGAAAAACAATGCCCGGTTTGCCATCAGGGAATAATCTGAAATGCAGTTTATTTTCTGTTTCGCTTTCTAAAATCAGATAGTGTTTGATCAAACCGGTAAGAAGTGGGTGAGGGGGAACCTGCATAGACGGGCCGCGCTTATATTCAAAATTAAAATAAATCCCGGTCATTTGGTTTTATCCATCGACCAGTGAAGATTCCGGATTTTCCATCCCCGGCTGGCTATTTTGGTGTCGGATGTTACCTGGCCGGAGTGGCAGGAGGCAACCAGAAAACTCATCGCTAAATAAACATTGTGCGCCCTGGCATGCTCCGTGATTTTGGTATTTAAAAATAAGAATTATCCAATCAACCCTTTCCCACACAATATTATTGAAATGGGAATCGTTCCGGAATTGGGAAAATTTCTTTAACCATCCAATTGAATATGAGAAACGCAGTGCTGCTGGCATTTTGTCTTTTTTTTATTTCCAAGGCGGCTTATAATCAATGCAATACCACCTATAATATTGCGCTGGGCAAGCCGGCTACGGCTTCTTCACTGGAAAATGCGGGTTTTCCAGCCGCCAATGCCTTCGACGGAAATACCACCGCTACCCGCTGGAGCAGCGCCTTCAGTGATCCCCAATTTATTTATGTTGATCTGGGAAGTCCCTATGCCCTCTGCCAGGTTGTTATTTACTGGGAAACGGCCCTGGGTAAGAACTTCACCATCGATATTTCCAATGATGCGGTTACCTGGACGACGGTGCAGACGGTTACCAACAATGCCAGTTTCACCAATACTTTTTCCATCACCGGTACAGGCAGGTATGTACGCATGAACGGAACAGCGCGGGGAACCGGGTATGGTTATTCCATTTATGAAATGCAGGTTTACAGCACGGCGGCAACGCCGGTCTGTCCTGTAACCGATATTGCACTCGGGAAAACGGCCACGGCTTCTTCCCTTGAGTCTGCTGCTTATCCCGCTTCGAACGCAACAGATGCTTCCGCAACCACCCGCTGGAGCAGTGTCTTCAGCGATCCCCAATATATTTATGTGGATCTGGGTGCCATTTATAATCTCTGTTCCGTTAAACTTTCCTGGGAGACTGCGCTGGGCAAAAATTTTACGATTGATGCATCAAACGATTTGACCACCTGGACCAACCTGAGTACGATTACAAACAACGTTTCTTTCACCAACACCATTTCCGTGAGCGGCAGCGGCCGGTACGTGCGCATGTACGGCACCGTGAGGGGCACGGGCTATGGATATTCACTCTATGATTTTTCTGTATTCGGTTCCGCACTGCTCCCGGTGACGCTGACCAATTTCAAAGCATATAAAGAAACCGATCAGTCGGTCACGTTGAAATGGCAGACAGAGCAGGAGGAGAACAATAAATTATTTGAAATTGACCGCAGCACAGATGCGAAAACCTTTGAACCGATCGGCGAAGTAGCAGGCGTTGGAAATTCTTCCACCGTACAGAATTATACATTTACCGATCACCATCCGCTGGCGGGAATCAATTATTATAAACTCCGTCAGGTGGACGTTGACCAGCGATATATTTACTCTTCGATTGTATCAGTGGATCTATCCGGGTCTTCCCGCTCTTCCCTGGAAGTATTTCCCAATCCGGTCAGCAACCTGCTCACAGTTCGTGCCGCGGACGGAGAGTTACTCAATGATGTGCGGATTTATTCCCAGAATGGCAGCCAGATCGACATGAAACAATCCATCGCATCGGCGATTTACTCCTGCTCCCTCCAAAATTTAAAGCCCGGTTTGTACTTCGTGCAGGTAAGCACAAACAAAGCGAACGAAACGTTTCGGATTTTAAAAAATTAAAGGGCGCGGATCCACCAGGCGCCATTCCATTTGCACTTCACAAAGGTACTATCACGGGAAAAAAATTTTACGGAGTGTAAGCGGAGTGTCCGAAGGTTTTTTTTGCTGTCTCCTTCTTGTCTGATTATTGTTTGCTTCGCTACGGCTTCGGGACCGCTTCGGTAAATCAGCGAACGCCAAGCTTAGGCCGCTCGAAGCGCTCCCGAAGCAGACAGGTTTCAAACTATACAAAAACATGGAACAAAGGGGTAAATCCCGATTCACTACAGCAGTCAGATCAGGAAAAAAAGCGGTTTACACTCCGCCTACACTCCGTTAATTTTATTTTGTGCACCCCCACCTTTGCATAGCGGGTCATGATCCGGCTATAAATGCGTCTGAAGAGGTAAAAAGAGAATATCAGCAAAAAGGGTTGGAGCAAATTATTTCCTATCCGCACCGGTAAATTCCAGCATCCACCCTGGATATTCAACGGGCAGGGCACTCACTTTATTTAATTGTTCCATCTCTTCAGCTGTAAATGAAAGGTCAATGGATTTCAGATTGTCGTCCAGTTGATCCATTTTATTGGCCCCGATGATCACCGAGGTCACGACCGGCTGATGCAGGAGCCAGGCAATCGCCAGACCGGCCACCGTGGTCCCTTTGGATTTTGCCATGGGTTGGAGCTGGTCTACAATATCAAAAGTCCTTTCTCTGTTCACGGGTGGAAAATCAAAATTTGCGCGCCGGCCGTCTGCTTCTTTTTCTTTATCCCGGGTGTATTTTCCACTCAGTAAGCCACCGGCCAGCGGTGACCAGACCAGCAGTCCGACTTTCTCGTGTAACATCAGCGGAACCAGTTCTCTTTCCAGATCGCGGCCGGCTATGGTATAGTAAGCCTGTAGGGATACAAATTTTGGAAGTTTGTTATAATGACTGTAATCGAGTGCTTTCATCAGTTGCCAGGCGGCCAGATTGCTGGCACCGATATAACGCACTTTTCCGCTGCTTACCAGCTGGTCCAGCGCAGCGAGGGTTTCCTCAAAAGGTGTTAACGGATCGTAGCTGTGTATCTGGTAAAGATCAATATAGTCCACCTGCAACCTGCGCAGGCTGGCCTCTGCCTGCTGGATGATGTGCTTGCGCGTGAGCCCGCTGTCATTGGGTTTCTCACCCATTTTACCACGCACTTTGGTTGCCAGAATCAGATCATCCCGGTGAAGGCCCAGGTTGCGGATCGACTGTCCGGTCAGCTCTTCACTCATGCCTTCGGAATAAACATTGGCGGTGTCAATGAAATTGATGCCTCCATCGATGGCTCTTTTCATGAGTTGGTCTACCGGCTCCTGTCCCAGGTTTCCGATTACCTGAAATCTTCCTTTACCTCCAAAGGTCATGGTGCCCAGACACAATTCCGAAACTTTCAGACCCGTATTACCCAGCAGATTGTATTTCATATGTATGCATATTGATACCGGTATTTACAGAAAAGTGTAAAAAAAGTTGAAGTGATAGGAAGAATTATTTGTGCAGGAGAAAAATCAGTTATCCCATCCAGGCATATCTCATTTTGGAATGTGTGCTGTAAAAAGGATCGGGACTGTAGAGAAAAAGACAGCTGCCGTTTTTAATTTTCTCTATGATTTTCTTATAGAGTATCCGGGGAATGGCCGGGCATCCTTCACTGCGTCCGATAAAACCCTGCTTTGCCACCATATGTTCATTTACGTATGCTGCACTGTGCATCACGATGCCCCGCGTAAGTGCGTTGTCGTTGATGCCTTCCTCTTTTCCATTCAGCCTCAGTGAATAACCATGGTGTCCGATATAGGTGGATCCGGTAACATAAAATCCCAGACTGCTTTCGCCACTCCGGGGTTCATTTGAAAACTGGGTGGCCATTTCCTTTCCGGAATTTTTACCGTGAGATACGTAAGTATGAAATACCAGTTTGCAGGTTTTCAGATCAATGACAAACAATCTTTTTTTGGAAGATGGCAGACTAAGATCCACGATGGTCAGCATATTCGCATTGGAAATATTTCCCGTAGATAAAAGGGAATCATGGCCTGCAACGCCTTCTTCAAAAGCTGTTCTGGAAAGTCCCAGGCTGGCCAGATGCAGGCTGTCGTATATTTCGTTTTTTTTATTCTCTTTTTTCTCCGCTGCGATTACTGAATTATACACCGGACTTGAGATCATGGCCGGCTCATGACGCATACTCAAAAGGGGAATGGTGCATATGAACAGCATGGCGAAACAGCAGATTGTAAAATTCAATTTTCTATTTCCCGTTTGCTTGCTCCTCATTTAAATTGTTTTTATTCCGGTGGCGGACGAAGATAAATCAGTTTATTTCCGGTGATTGGAAATGTTCGAAACTTGGGATAATTTTAACGGCCTTATTGAGCCAAATCAAGAAAAATTACAACACTTTAATAGTTTGTACTACAGGGATGACCGCAGGGTCAGTTTGAAAGGCAGTCTTATATGCCGCCGGGATTTTTCTTTAATTAATTCTGCAGCAGATATACCCATCTGATAAAAATCTGTCGATATGGTAGTGATGCCGTTTAAGATAATTTTCTTGATGGGTGTTTCATTATACGATATAATGCCCACCTGTTTTCCGATCTGAAAACCGGTGGCCATGATTTTTTCTATCAGTTTCACCAGGTCATCTTCCATGACGACGATATAAACCGAGCCTTCCTGAATCGTTTCCTCCACCACGTTGTTCAGAATTTTAAAATTGAATGCATATTCCTGACAAAAATCGGTAAATCCCTTAACGATTTCAGGAGGATAATAACTGTCCTTCGGAAAAATAATAATCAGAGAATCATATTTTGAAAGCGGGTCCAGCGCTTCCCGGAGCGCATGGTAAATATCATGTTCAAAATCCTCATAAACGGCAGCGTATTCACCGGAAACACCCGGTAGCATTTTATCAAGCAACAATAGTTTTTCTTTGGGCAGTGTATTGATGATCTCACTGGCATGGTCGCTGCCTTCCATAAAATGTGGAATAATTACGTAGTTTGTGTAGTCGTCTCTGCGGGCGGACAATAATTTCCTGAACAGGGCGAAATCATTATTGTAGATATAAAAGTCAATGACAGTGTGTTCACCCAGGGACTGAACAAAAGAATCGTATATGGTTTTTTTATGCGCACTGAGTTTGTTAAAGAGTAAAAAAACCTTGAGGGTGTCCGTGAACTGATCAGTCTTAATAAAATATCCCCTGCGGGGAACGGCATGAATGATTCCAAGATTCTTCAGATGCTTATATCCTTTCTCAACTGTATCGCGCGCAATATCGAGTTCGATGCTCAGCTCATTGATCGAAGGCATGGGATCACCAATGGTAAAATGCCCTTTTTGAATTTCGCGGATAACAGATTGTACAATCTGCAGATACTTGGAAGTAATGGAATAAGGATCAACCTGTATGAAATCGATTAAATCTAATTTGTTCATATGGCCCAAAATTAAACCGGTATCCTGTGCGGGCAGCAGGACAGTGATTCGATATCCAAATTATACATTTATCACCCTATAAGTAGTCAGCTATGCAGGTTTTCCTGGGAATCATATTTCATTTCATCGGAGGTTTCGCATCGGGCAGCTTTTATATGCCCTATAAAAAAGTGAAAGGATGGCACTGGGAGAATTATTGGATTGTAGGCGGATTTTTTTCCTGGCTCATTGTTCCCCCTCTGGCTGCCTGGCTCACCATTCCGGATTTTGCTGAAATTATTTCCCGCACACCCCGGGAACCCATCCATTGGACCATGCTTTTCGGTGTTCTCTGGGGGGTTGGTGGATTGACTTATGGACTGGGTGTACGTTTTCTGGGAATGTCACTGGGCAATTCCGTAGTGCTGGGATTTTGTTCTGCATTCGGTGCCCTGGTTCCTTCCGTATATTATAATTTTTTTCCGGCCTCCGGCAAAACGACCTTCACGGATTTGATTACAACTACCTGGGGACGGATCATTCTGGGTGGTATAATGCTTTGTTTGCTAGGAATTTTTATTTGCGGCCGCGCGGGTGTGATGAAGGAAAAAGAATTGTCGGAGGAGCAGAAGAAGAAATCGGTTGCGGAATTCAGCCTGGTAAAAGGATTAATCGTGGCGATCATTTCGGGCATACTCAGCGCCTGTTTTAATTTCGGGATCGAAGCCGGAAAGCCCATGGCAGAAGCGGCGGTGGCGGCCGGTTTCAACCCACTGTATCAGAATAATGTTATTTACATCACGCTGCTTTGGGGCGGACTGGCCACCAATTTTTTATGGTGCATGATCTTAAATGTTCGAAACCGTTCCTTTGGAGATTATACAGATGCAAAAACACCCTTGTTAAAAAATTATCTTTTTTCAGCCCTGGCTGGTACAACCTGGTTTCTTCAGTTTTTCTTTTACGGGATGGGAGAAAGCAAACTGGGAAATGGCGCCAGTTCATGGATACTGCATATGGCTTTTATTATTCTGGTGGCCAATGCCTGGGGCGTTTTACTGAAGGAATGGAAAGGGGTAACAACCAAAACAAGATTCACTTTTATCACAGGCATCGTAACCATTATTTTATCAGTCATCCTGGTAGGCTATGGAAATTATCTAAAATAAAAATCTGCACTTTAATCATTTCATAACGACGCTATGCTCATTGAAAAAAATATCATCGACGAGACCAATGAAGATTTGCTCAAAGACCATCAGCTGCGTTTTCGTTTTACAAAAGACACGCTGCCAGGAGTTGATTCCCTCATTGAAAAATTAAAAGCCTTTCAGGTGGCGATTCCCAGCTGGGCACTGGGTACCGGCGGAACGCGCTTCGGCCGTTTCCCGGGTGGCGGGGATCCCCGGAATCTGGAAGAAAAAATAGAAGACATAGCCCTGCTGCATGAACTCAACCATTCCAGTGGCGCCATATCATTGCATATTCCCTGGGACATCCCTTCTGATCCGGCAAAAATTAAATCACTGGCGTCAGCATATGGACTGGTTTTCGATGCCATGAACTCCAACACGTTTCAGGATCAGCCCGGCCAGAATCTGAGTTATAAATTTGGCTCTATGCAACATGTGAATAAAGCGGTGCGCAAGCAGGCGGTGAATCACAACATCGAAGTGATCCGCCATGGAATCGAACTCGGATCCAAATCACTGACGGTCTGGCTGAGTGATGGTTCCTGTTTTCCCGGGCAGCTGAATTTTCGAAAAGCCTTTCAAAATACCCTGGAGAGTTTGCAGCAGGTTTACGAACATCTTCCGGCCGACTGGAAAATATTCGTTGAATACAAAGCCTTCGAACCAAATTTCTATTCGACCACCGTGGGGGACTGGGGCCAGTCATTATTATATACAAGCAAGCTCGGGCCAAAAGCCTATACACTGGTGGATCTGGGTCACCATCTTCCCAATGCAAATATTGAACAAATTGTTTCGCTGCTGCTGATGGAAGGCAAGCTGGGTGGTTTTCATTTCAACGACAGTAAATATGGCGATGATGACCTCACCGTCGGCAGTATAAAGCCCTATCAGCTTTTTTTAATATTCAATGAACTGGTGGAAGGAATGGATGCGAGAGGCATGCAACACGCCAAAGGTCTCGCGTGGATGATCGACGCTTCCCACAATGTAAAAGATCCGCTGGAGGATCTCCTGCAATCGGTCGAAGCCATCATGATCTGTTATGCACAGTCGCTGCTGGTGGACAGAAAAAAATTAAATGAAGCGCAGGAAAATAACGATGTCGTAAGCGCGCAGGAAATTTTGCAGGACGCCTTCCGCACAGATGTTCGTGCGCTGGTGGCAGAAGCACGCCTTCAGGAAGGAGGGAGCCTGAACCCACTGGCCACCTATCGGAAATTAAATATAAGAAAGAAGCTGATCGAAAAAAGAGGATCAGAAACTACAGCTACCGGTTTATAGAATGAAATCCGGAACAAAGCATCATGAACAAAACTCCCGTAATCGCCATATTTGATATTGGAAAAACCAATAAAAAAATCTTCCTTTTCGACGGGCAGTATAAAATAGTATTTGAACAGCAGGTCATCATTCCGGAAATAAAAGATGAAGACGGCGATGATTGCGAAGATCTGGAAAAACTGACCGGTTGGCTAAGGCAAAAGCTCCAGGAACTATTACAGCAATCTTCATTTGAAATCAGGGCCATCAATTTCTGCGCCTACGGGGCGAGTTTCGTGCATCTGGACGAGCAGGATAAACCCCTCACTCCCTTATATAATTACCTGAAAAAATTTCCCGAAGAAATCAGCGCGGCGTTTTATCATACATACGGCGGACCGGTTCATTTTTCCATGCTGACCGCATCCCCCGTACTGGGCAGTCTGAATTCGGGCATGCAATTGTATCGACTGAAGAAAGAGCAGCCCGCTGTTTTTCAGCATATAAAATATTCACTCCATCTGCCCCAGTACCTGGCCTGGCTCGTGAGTGGAAAATATTATTCTGATATGACCAGTATTGGTTGTCATACCAGCCTTTGGAATTTTGCGCAAAAAAATTATCACGAATGGGTATACCGGGAAAATATACTGGATAAACTGGCACCCATTATATCCTCAGATCATTCGGATACAATTATTTTAAAAGGAAAACAAATTCAGGCCGGCGTGGGATTGCACGATAGTTCAGCAGCACTCATTCCTTATCTGCAAAGTTTCACTGAACCATTTATATTGATATCCACGGGTACCTGGTGCATCAACCTGAACCCGTTTAATAAAAAACCGCTTTCCATTGCGGAATTACAGGAAGATTGTCTCTGTTATTTAAGTTACCGCGGTGAGCCCGTTAAGGCCTCCCGGATTTTTGCCGGATATCAGCATGAACAGGAAGTGAAGAGAATCTCCCGGCATTTTAGTGAAGCGGATAATTATTATTTAGATCTCGCGTACGAACCCGGCATCATTCACATGCTACTTGAAAAAAATAATCAGGCCCCTCCCGCGCACAGCCCGGGTTATTCCATTTTTCATTCCAGAAACTTATCAGATTATGAGAATTATGAAGCGGCATACCATCAGCTGATGTTGGATATGATGGCCGATCAGGTTCATGCCCTTCAACTGGTAATGGAAGGCGCAGAGACAAAAAAAATATTTGTGGACGGAGGCTTCGGTAAAAATCCATTGTATATGCAAATGCTGGCCAATTCATTTAACGGTACGGAAGTGTTCGCCGCTTCTGTACCCCAGGCGACTGCCATCGGTGCTGCCATGGCCATTCACGGGTCATGGAACCAAAATGCACTGCCCGACGATCTGATTGAATTGAAATTATATAAATCAGCGTAGCTGTTGACCATGACAGGACATGACAGATTTCCCACTATTAATTTTTAGATTTACCGATATGGATCAGTTCAAACACGTCAGTTATCTCTGGGATGAGCAAAAAGCAGCTGCTATGGCCGGTGATGAATTAGCCCTGCTGATTTACCGTTCCAATTTATTGGGAGCTGATCTCCGTTTAACCAATTATGGTGGTGGCAATACGTCCTGCAAGGCCATGGCCATTGATCCGCTGACAGGCAATTCCACAGAAGTGATGTGGGTGAAGGGTTCTGGCGGTGATCTTGGTACTTTAAAAACATCCGGACTGGCCGCACTTTATGTTAATCGTCTGCAAAGTCTGGTTAAAATATATAAGGGACTTTCTTCCGAAGATGGCATGGTAGAGCTTTTTAATCATTGCATTTTTGATCTGAATTCCAAAGCTCCGTCGATCGACACACCGCTGCATGGCTTTCTTCCGTTCAAACACATCGATCATCTGCATCCTGATGCAGCCATCGCCATCGCTGCTTCCAGGGATGGAAAACAGATCACCAAAGATTTATTTGGCGGAACCATCGGATGGGTGGACTGGCAGCGGCCGGGATTTGACCTGGGACTGAAATTAAAAAAATGCCTGGACGAAAATCCCGGTATCCGGGGCATTATGCTTGGATCCCATGGTCTGTTTACCTGGGGAGATACGGCCTATGAAAGTTATATCCATACGCTGGAAGTGATTGAGATCTGTGCGCAGTACCTGGAAGACCATTCTAAAAAAGAGAAAACATTTGGCGGTCAAATGCTTTCTTCTCTTCAAAAAGAAGACAGATTAAATCAGGCAGAGGCCCTCGCGCCACTGCTGCGCGGATTCTGTTCATCCCAAAACCGCATGGTGGGTCACTTCAGCGATGATGAACGAGTACTTGAATTCATTAACTCGAAAGATCTTTCCCGGCTGGCGCCGATGGGCACCAGTTGCCCCGATCATTTTCTGCGGACCAAAATCAGTCCGCTGGTATTGAATTTTTCTGCAAAAGAAAATCTTGCTGATATCGAAACCATCCGTGAAAAACTTCAACCGCTTTTTGAAAGCTACCGGGGCATGTATGCCGATTATTATAATCAATGTAAACACGTCAACAGTCCGGCTATGCGCGACCCGAATCCCGTGGTAATTTTATATCCGGGCATTGGCATGTTCACTTTTGCCAAAGACAAACAAACTGCCCGGGTAGCGGCTGAGTTTTATATCAACGCCGTTAACGTGATGAAGGGAGCAGAAGCCATTTCTTCCTATACATCGCTGCCCAGGCAGGAGGCTTTTGATATCGAATACTGGCTGCTGGAAGAAGCAAAGCTGCAGCGTATGCCCAAACCTAAATCGCTTTCGGGAAGAGTGGCTCTTATTACCGGCAGTGCAGGCGGCATCGGGAAAGCCATCGCAAAGAAATTTGTGGAAGAAGGCGCCTGCGTAATCATCAATGACAATGATAAAGAGAGACTCGGTCTTGCCATTCCGGAATTCAGGAAGCAATACGGCCTTGATGTGTTTACATCCGGATTGCTGGATGTTACCCAGCCATCTACGATTGCGGAAATAATAAAAACAGCCTGTCTGTATTTTGGAGGCATCGACATCGTGGTAAACTGCGCCGGGCTTTCCATCTCAAAACCCCTGGAAGACCATACAGAAAAAGACTGGGATATCATTTACGATGTGCTGGTGAAGGGGCAGTTTCTGGTTAGCCAGGCGGGTGTGGCCATCATGCGCAAACAAAAATTAAGTGGCGACATCATCAATATTGTCAGCAAGAACGCGCTGGTAAGCGGTCCGAACAATGCAGCCTATGGATCGGCCAAGGCGGCACAATTACATTTGAGCAGACTGAATGCGGCCGAACTGGGAAAAGATCAGATACGCGTGAATGTGGTGAATCCGGATGCGGTCATATCAGACAGCAAAATATGGGCGGGGGACTGGGCGGCCGGAAGAGCGAAGGCATATGGAATCAGTGTGGAAGAATTGCCGGCCTATTATGCGAAGCGCACTTTACTGAATGAAATAATCTTGCCGGAAGATGTTGCCAACGCCTGTTTTGTTTTCATTGGAGGTTTCCTGAATAAATCTACGGGCAATGTGCTCAATGTAGACGGCGGTGTAGCGATGGCCTTTGTACGTTAAAAACGATTACCAACCACATATGAAAAAACTGATTTGCCTTACACTGATCAATTTATTTTTATTTGCAAGCGTGTATGCACAGGTAACCGTTAAAAATCTACGCTGCGAAAACCGGATGAATCCGGCCGGCATAGATATGGCCATGCCGCGTTTCAGCTGGCAGCTGGCATCCGATCAAAAAAATGTCTTACAAACAGCTTATGAGATCCGCGTCGGTTCGAAACCAGGCAACGCAGATATCTGGAGCAGCGGAAAACTAATCGGCACGGAATCCGTATATGTTCCATACCGGGGCAATACGCTCGCTTCCTCAAAAATTTACTACTGGCAGGTGCGGGTATGGGACAACAAAGGAAAAACTTCGGAATGGAGTGAGAAGGCATTCTGGCAGATGGGGTTGCTGCATGCGTTAGACTGGAAAGCAGTCTGGATCGGCTCTTCTTCTGCTGCCGATACGGTGAATGGTCCTGCAATACTTTTTAGAAAGGAATTCAATGCAAAAAAGAAAATTATTTCTGCCACAGCTTTTATCACGGCCCATGGTATGTATGAAGCATACCTCAACGGTAAAAAAATCGGAGATGCTTTTCTCACACCTGGCTGGACCAGCTATCACAAGAGACTTCAATACCAAACCTATGATGTAACAAACCTGTTGGACGCAGGTGCGAATGCCATCGGCGTCGATGTTGGTAGCGGCTGGTTCCGCACACCGCTGGCCTGGCAGAATAACCGAAATCATTATGGAAAGAAAACAGCCTTATTATTACAACTGGAAATAAAATATTCGGACGGATCAACAGAAACGATAGGAACGGACAAAAGCTGGAAGACATCAGACCAGGGGCCGGTGCGGATTTCAGAAATATACAACGGTGAAATATTTGATAACCGGCTCGAAATAAAAGGATGGAATGAAGCCGGTTTTAATGGTCCGGGCTGGGACGGTGTTACAGAACAAAGTTTCGATAATAACAATCTGATTGCTACCTACAATGAACCCGTAACGCAGCATCAGGTTTTTCAGGCATTGAATATATTCACGACACCGAAAGGTGAGCGGGTGATCGACTTCGGACAAAACCTCGTAGGCTGGGCAAGAATAAAAATCAGCGGCAAGGCAGGCGATTCACTCATCGTGGATCATGCCGAGGTGCTGGATAAAAACGGAAATTTCTATACAGAAAATCTGCGCGCTGCCAAAGCACGCGATATTTATATTCTCAATGGAAAAGGAGAGGAGTTCTTTGAACCACATTTCACCTTTCAGGGATTTCGTTATATCCGAATCAACCTGGTGGGCGATCAATTGAAAAAAGAAAATGTATCGGCGGTTACGCTTTATTCAAATATGCATCCAACAGGGCAATTCGAATGTTCGAATCCCCTGCTGAATCAGCTGCAGCATAATATACAGTGGGGTCAGAAAGGAAATTTTCTCGACGTGCCAACGGATTGTCCGCAACGCGATGAACGCCTGGGCTGGACAGGTGACGCACAGGCTTTTTCAAGAACCGCCAGTTTCAATATGGATGTGCACAACTTTTTTTCCAAATGGCTGAAGGATGTGGCCGCTGATCAGAACAGCGATGGCCGGGTGCCTTTTGTAGTGCCCAATGTATTGGATTCGATGGCCGGAGGTTCTGCCGGATGGGCGGACGTGTCTACCATCATTCCCTGGAATATGTGGCTGGCTTATGGGGACCGGAAAATTCTGGAAGATCAATATGCCAGTATGAAAGCCTGGGTCGGATTCATGGAAAACCACAGCAGCAATTATTTATGGAACACCGGATTTCATTTTGGTGACTGGCTTTTTTATCGTCCAGCTGACGACAACGACGGCAGATCCGCTGTTACTGACAAATACCTGATCGCCCAGTGTTTTTTTGCACACTCCACCCAACTGCTGATCAACGCAGCAAAAGTCTTGAACAACGCAGCCGATGTACAGCGCTACACAGAATTACTAAACCACATTAAAGAAGCTTTTCTGAAAGAATATGTAACGCCGTCAGGCCGGCTGGTTTCCAGCACCCAAACGGGTTATGTGCTGGCCCTGCAATTCGATATGCTCCCGGAATCGCTGAGAGCCCAGGCTGCGCAAAGGCTGGCGGCCAATGTAAAAGATTACGACAATCATTTAACGACCGGATTTCTGGGAACACCCTATCTCTGTCATGTGCTGAGCCGCTTTGGATATGATACCGTGGCTTACCAGTTGATGTTACAGGAAACATATCCGTCCTGGCTCTATCCGGTGAAAATGGGAGCGACCACCATTTGGGAAAGATGGGATGGTCAAAAACCTGACAGCAGTTTTCAGACACCGGGTATGAATTCTTTTAATCATTACGCCTATGGTGCCATTGGTGACTGGATGTACCGGACCATTTGCGGACTCGATACTTATGAAGAAGGTGCCGGTTATAAGAAAATAAAAATTCAACCGCATCCGGGCGGAAATTTGAGTTATGCCGATGCGGATCTGCAAACCGCTTACGGTAAACTCAGTGCGCACTGGAAAATCTCCGATGGTAAATTCCTGCTCGATGTTGAAATACCGGCCAATACTACGGCGCTTGTTTATGTGCCGGCGACTTCGGCAGCTTTGGTCATGGAAAATAATCATGCACTGACTGATGTGAAGGAATTTACCGTGATGACGAAAGAAGGAAATTATGTTCCTGTACAGGTCGGATCGGGGCAGTATCATTTCGTAGCCGATGTAGTTAGATAAGCGGATGATGCTTTCATGGCTTAATCATTGTGTGATCTGCACTATCTTTAAGACCTGAGCACTTCATGAAAAAATTCCTTACCATCCTCGTCGTTTTAATTACTTTGTTTGGGCTGGCCCAATTTATACGGCCGGACCTCTCCAATCCGCCTGTGACGATGGATGTACTGGTACCCGATAGTGTAAAAGCGGTTCTAAAGAAAGGATGTTATGACTGCCATTCGAATCAGACTGATTTGAAATGGTTCGACAAGATTACGCCGGCAAATTTTTTGGTAGCTAACCACATCGCAGATGCGCGCAGGGTGCTCAATTTTTCACACTGGGACAGTCTGAATGCCAGTGCGCAAAAATCCATGTTGTTCTGGGGTGTTCACGATATCCGGAATAAAGAGATGCCACTGGACAGTTATCTCACATTGCATAGGTCAGCCAGAATGAATGAACATGATCTATCCGTCCTGCAAAATTATTTAACTGCCATCACTTTACCATCGCCTACGCCCTTCACTGCAATAGACGTTTACAAACCATTGGATAACGTGAAGCCAGAATGGAACGGTATTCATTTTATTCAGGGATTTGAAAACTGGGAGGTGGTCGGCATCACGGAGCGATTTGATAACGCTTCTCTTCGCGTGATATATGGAAATGATGTCGCCGTGCAGGCAATTCACGAAAATAAAATCAATCCATGGCCGGACGGGACGGTGTTTGCCAAGGCGGCATATAAACAACAGGTTGACAGTTCTGATGACATTACCCTGGGATCTTTCATTCAGGTGGAATTTATGATAAAGGACAGTAAGCAATATGCATCCACACTCGGATGGGGTTTCGGAAGGTGGCGGGGCACAGATCTCAAGCCTTATGGAACAAACGCCTTCTTTACCGAAGAATGCGTAACCTGTCACCGGCCATTGAAAAACAGCGATTACACTTTTACTTTGCCATTGAAGCATCCCGATGGTGCGCCGTTTACGACGAAACTGATCGGTGAATCCGTGAGCACCAAAAATCGGACGATGTCGATTACATTTGCCGACAGCTCTGTGGCCTCCTGGTCGCAACGGGCAGATCCCAGATGGTTTGGCGGACGAATTGCGGATTCATTGATCTCTGTGGTATCCATAAAGAAATAAGAACACTGACTTTTCAATAATGGATGAGATAAAAATTTGTTGTCCCAAATGTCGTTGGGAGCCGGACGGGAAACCATACTGGCTGTGCACCTGCGGCACGAAGTGGGATACCTTTTCCACTGGCGCCCGTTGTCCCTCCTGTGGCAAGGTCTGGGGATTTACGCAATGCGTGGAGCCTTCGCTGGGCGGATGCCATTCCGTGAGCCCGCACCTGGACTGGTATCATGGGTTAAACGACATCGTTGAACAGTTGAAAGAAGAGATTCGGGAAAGCTGGGCGGCTGGAATACAAAAATGAAGCCCGGTATTAATAAAAACCATTTATGTCACTCAGAAATCCTGTTTCAGATACAGATCATTCCCAGGGAAATCCGGAGGCTCGCCTTGTGCTGGTAGAGTACGGCGATTATCAGTGCCCGCATTGCGGGCGCGCTTATCCATTGGTAAAGAAAACACAGGAAGCTTTGGGCAGTCAACTGAAATTTGTTTTCAGGAACTTTCCGCTGACGCAGGTTCATCCACAGGCCATGCTCGCCGCTGCGGCCAGTGAAGCCGCCGCCCTTCAGGGAAAATTCTGGGAAATGCATGATCTGCTTTTCGAGAACCAGCGAAACCTGGCCCGGACAGCCATCCATCGTTATGCAGAACAACTGAAGCTGGACATCAAGCTGTTTGACAATGTCATCGACGATCCGGAAACGGAAAAGAATATAGAAGTCCAGTTTTATAGTGGTATGCGCAGCGGCGTGAATGCCACTCCGACATTTTTTCTGAATGGCGAAATCATTACAGAGAGCTGGGAAGGCGAGGGGCTGTTAAATTTTATCAGGAAATCAATATAGTTTTTTAAGGTATACCGCATTGCGTCTAATACGATGTCCAGTGTACAGGCTGATTTTTTTAAAAAGGATAGAATCCAACACGTAAAGAACCACCATCCTTTATCATTATTGAGCCTGACTGCGATTATTTTGAATCAGTGGTTTGGCATGATTGGGTGAAAAATAATACATACATGAAAATCCAAAGAAAGTGGAATTGCTGTCTGAATAACGGCCGCTGTAATAGTACTGGCCGAAATAAACATTGAAATGGATCTGGGGTGTATGCGCATATTCGATACCGTAAGTGAGTTCGGTCAGCAGGCTTTCCTTCGCATTCACGATGTATCCGATGCCGGCAGTAAATGTATTAGTGAATTTTCCCTGCTGAAATACATTCAGATTGGGGCGGAGTTCAAAAAAGGTGGTGGTATCAGGTGATGATTTCGCCAGACTATTGGTGCCCACCACCAGTCCAAGACTGAACACATCCCATTGCCGTCCCACTTCCAGGTTTATATTTATTTTATCAGCCAGGCTCCCGGCCTGGTTGGATATACTGGGTGCCAGTGAAATATAAGTTTGGCCAAAACAAAAAACCTGGAGCCCTGACAGGAATAAAACCATTAATAAAAAACGCATGGAGTTCTTTTGCGAAAATTAGTCATTTCATGCCCAACGCCCAACGCCCAACGATCGACGCCGAGCGATCAACGCCGAATGCCTTTTGAAATAAAAAGCCCCGAAAGAAATTCCGGGGCTTCATTCACGTACAAACAAAAAAATAAAAATTATTTCTTTACTGAATCCACCAGCTTCTTGGTAGAATCCACCAGGGTTTTGGTAGAATCCAGCAGGGCCTTGGAAGAATCGGTTGTAACGGTTTTAACCGTGTCTGTTTTTACGATGGTGGTAGAATCCGTTGTAGTTGTGCTGGATCCGGATCCACAGGCTGCAAAAAGGCTAACGGAGATGATAGTCAGTAATTTTTTCATTTTGAAAGTTTAAGCTTGATTAAAATAAGATGAAGAGATCCTCTTTATACCGTTTTTTTTAAAAGGTAACCCGGGTATGGGTTTTGCACTTTTATTTTTCTAAATAAGATATCATGCGACAGACCGCTAAGCCCGGTTTTGAGGAGTCCGGAGATTATTTCATCACTTTCAGGGATGGGTGTTTGCTGTTGATCAGAGAAGGGGAGGCCGTATCACTCAGCAGCCCGATTGTGCTGCTGAATGGCATTGTTGTTTCCACTAATGGCGTCATTCGGTTTTCCGATGGCAGTTTCAAAACGCTCGGAGAAGGAGATACGCTGAGTAACACGGGGATGTACGAGCCGTTTTAAAACCTCCGTTCATTCCACCCGGTTCCAGATCCATTTTCTCAGATACTCCGTCAGCAGGCACATGCCACGGGTGAGCGGGAGGGTATTGATCAGCTGCCCGTCCTGGTTAATGCTTTGCTCGCTCGGCAACGCAAACTTATCGGGCATTTGAAAAAAGAAATCACCCGGCAGCCCGATCTTGAGCAAACCATCGCCCGTAAACTTAAAAATATTATCGAGGACCTTACCTTGCGGAGTCAGGGTGACATCGTCACCGAAGATTGGGACGTTCATACATATTGGATTTTACCGAAGTTAAGGAAAATCCCAATACGACCATCACGATTTTTCGGATGACGATTTTTTCTTCTTGCTTTTGTTCCCTGCACTTCCATAGAGGTTCACTACCCAGCGCCGGGGAAGGAATCGGATCAGGGAAGAACTGATTTTAGCCAGGTTTCCCGGTACGATGATGAGTCTTTTATTGAATGTCTTTTTAATGGCGATCTCGCCGACGGCGCTGGGATCCATCGCCATTTTGTTGCCAAACCACCCCAGTTTCTCTTTGGTATCTTTCACAATCTCGGGTTTGGTATACACCGGCCCCGGGCAAAGGCAGCTGACACTGATGTTTTTATCTTTTAACTGATAACGCAGTGAATAGCTGAAAAACACAACCGCGGATTTGGTCGCGGAATACATATTCTTCACGGGAATGGGTGCAAAGCCGGCCATGCTGGCGACGTTCAGAATATAGGATGGGGCGTTTTTCTCCAGCAAAGGCAACAGCGTGAGGGAAAGGGCCATGCAGGATTCGATATTCAACCGCACCATATATCGCAAGGAATCCAGCGCCAATGACAAATAATCATTGGCTCCGCCGAGCCCGGCTACATTGCACAAAATCTTCAATCGAACATTTCGAGCCGTACACCACTTCGCAATTACAGTAGCCGTGGTATCAAAACTGAGATCCATGGCAAGCGTTTCAACATGTATTTTGTACTTCGTCTCCAGTTTTGTTTTTGCCGTCTGTAAGGTGTCCGCGTGCCGCGCGATCAATATCAGATTGTATCCCCTTTTTGCCAGCGCTTCTGAAATGCCATATCCGATTCCTTTACTCCCGCCCGCAATCAGAGCGTACGGTCGCGATGTATCGATTTGTAAATCGTTGCCGAAAGCCGACTGTGCTAAAGAACCCAAATAAGAAAAAAGAAAAAACAAAAACACCAGGTAATATCTCATCATGATCAATTAACAACTAATAACTAATACGCGCAATCAACCCGTCAGGTAACAACCGGAGCATCCACGAAAAAATAAATGACAGTTTTCCGGGTATGATCATCATTTGGCCTTTCAGCATGCGGCTTACAATTATTTCTCCGGCGCGCTCCGGATCAACAGCCATTTGCTTTCCGATCCAGCCTAATTGCCGGATCGTTTCTTTTTCGATGGAATCTTTTGTAAAAAGCGGACCAGGTGAAGCGCAACTCACAGAAATTTGGTCCGCCTTCATCATCTGTCTCAGGGAATAAGCAAAAGAATGCAGGGCAGATTTGCTGGCTGCATACACGGCTTTCACGGAAAGAGGCGCAAATCCCGCCAGACTGCCGATGTACAGAATATGGGCAGGTGCCGATTTTTTCAGCAGGGGTATGAATAAGTAAGTCAGTGCCACCGCCGAATCCAGATTCACGCGGATCATGTTTCTTATTTGATCCAGTGGCAGGTTTTGAAAATCTTTTGAACCGCCCAGGCCGGCGGCATAGCAGACGATTTTTATGTCGAATTGATTGGTTGTGCACCATGCATGGATCAGGCTGGCGGATTCCGGCATGGATAAGTCAGCCCGCAAAATTTCAACCTGAATACAATGGTTTTTCTCCAGCTGCCGCCGGACTGTTTCCAATTCTGATTGATTTCTTGCAATCAGCAGCAGATCAAACTTGCGTCTGGCTAGGGCTTCAGCGAGGCTTAGACCCATTCCTTTGCTGCCACCTGCAATGAGTGCCCAGGCCATACCTTTTTTTAAAGAATACGGTAATATCATGCCATGCGTTGAACCATGAGCAGAAAAGGCGTTATGTCAACGGGTATATTGTTTTACTTTTTGAAGCAGGTCGGTTACTTCAAATGGTTTGGAAAGAAAGTCATTAGCCCCTGCCTCCTTGGCGGATTTTTCAATCTCGCGACTGGCCGATATCAAAACAATGGGAATTTCCCTTGTCGCATTTTTCTGTTTTAATTGCTTACAAATATCCCGGCCATCGGTTCCCGACATCCAGATATCCAGAAGCAATAAATCGGGGAATTCATTTTCCATTTTTAAAAGACCTGCTGCATGAGAAATCGTAGTCACGTCATATCCTTCAAATTCCAATAGCAGGGTGATCGAGTCCACAATGGCCGGGTCATCATCCACCACCATTATTTTCTTCAATTTGTTCATGGCGCTTATTTCATTTTCTTTTGGGAAGTGCAAAACAAAACGTGGAGCCTTTGCCTTCTTCGCTGGTCACCCAGATTCTGCCGCCTTCGCGCTTGATGATTTCTGATGAGATATACAGCCCCAGCCCCAGTCCGGGAAATGTATGTTGCATGTCCCCGCTTACGCGGTAGAACTGCTCAAATACTTTGCCGACATTCTCTTTCGGAATTCCGATTCCGAAATCCTGCACGCATAACGTGATTTCCTCTTCCTGAGCATTCACTTCGATGATAATCTGATCCGCCTGGGGAGAATATTTGATGGCGTTGGTGATCAGGTTGATGATCACCTGGCCGATTCTTTCTTTATCTCCATATACATAACAGCTCGCGGGCAATTTTCCCGTCAGCTTGTGTTTTACACTGGTCACTTGTATATCTTCCAGCAGGTTTCGAACGAAATCTACGAATTCAAAATCCTGATCGTTGAACTGAAGCTTTCCGGAATTTATTTTGGTTACATCCAGCAGATCGCCAATCAGACTGGTCAGGCGATTGATCTGAATATCCATTCTTTTCATCATGGCCGCTTCTTTCACATTGCCCTGTTGCGTCATGATTTTTTCCAGCACCTGTGTGTAGGCTTTAATACTGGTGACCGGTGTTTTCAATTCATGACTGGCGATGCCAATGAAATCATCTTTCTGCTGTTGCAGATGTTTTTGTTCCGTGATATCAACAAAAGCACCGATATATCCGGAGAACTGCCCACCCATCCGGAATTGGGGACCGCCACTGGCAATACAATTGTGCAGTTTTCCGTCAGCGTGCAAAATGCGGAATTCCACTTCGTACTGCAGCTTCTCCCGGATGTCATCGAGGAATTTGTTTTTTGCTTTTTCCCTGTCTTCTTCCAGAATCGCCTGCAACCAGCCCTCCCCCAGATTATTTTCAAATGATATACCCGTCCAGTCTATCCAGGTTTTATTTACATAAGTGAGATAACCTTTTTCATCCGACATCCAGAGTGCCGTGGGTGCCGCCGCGGTGATGTCTTTCAGCAGCTGTTCACTTTCTGCCAGCGCTTTTTTAGCAGCCAGTTCGGGTCGGAGATCCCGCATCACGGCACCGGTCGCAATCTGCTTGCCGGTTACCGGATCGTCTATCCGGATGCAGTTGTTAAACACCGGAAATATTTCACCTGTTTGAAGATGTTTCACCTGCATGGTCCCTGCCCAACGACCATATTTTAGTACGGAAGGAAGAACTTCATTTTGCACCAGACCGAAATCTTCCGGTGCATGCAATTGTGATATCGGTGTTTTCAGTACCTGTTCTTCGGTTTCAAAACCCAGCATCTTTCTTCCGGCATCATTGATATAGGAGTTGATACCATCCATATTTAATATTGACATCAGATCCACGCTGTTGTCTACCAGTGTAACCAGTTTCTGCTGTTCTTCCCTGGCAAATTTCTGTTCAGTAATATCCAGCAGCGTGCCCAGTATGCGAACCGCCTCTTTATCTGAATAATACACTTTGCCTTCCACCCGCACCCAGTGAATGGATTTATCGGGCCAGACCACGCGCGCCTCATAAAATAGATGGCCCGATGCCGGCGCTTCGGTGTGTGCGGCTTTTCTGAGTGTCAGATCATCCGGATGAAACCGGTTTACATATTCATTTCTTGGAACTGTATTTTTAAATCCGAAGATGCTGGCAAATACCGGGGAAGTAACCATCTCACCGGTTTTAAGGTCCAGATCAAAGGTTCCAAGCCCCACGGCATCCACCGCCAGCCGGGCTCTTTCTTCTGCTTCTTCTGTTTGTTTTTTTGAATGAATGAGTTCGGTAATTTCAGTAGCCACCGCAATCACGCCGCTGATGCTGCCATCGTTTTCCCGAAATGGTTCGTAAACAAAATTGAGGTAAACGGTTTCCAGTTTTCCATTGCGCATCAAAGGCGCGGGTAAGCCCACTCCTTTGAATGGAACACCCGTCAGACGAACATTATCCAGCAGCTCTTCAAAACCCAAACCCCTTGCATGCGTCAGCACATCAAAAACCGGCCGGCCCATCATTTCATTCACGGTTTTGCCATACAATTCACAAAGGGTGGGATTGATCAGTTCCACCACAAAGTCAGGTCCTTTAAAAATCGCGATGCCTACCGGTGCCTGCATGAAAGTGAGGTAGAGTTGCTGACGCTGGCTTTGTAAAGCCAGCAGACTGGCCTGCTCCCTTTGCGTTGCTTTGTTCAACTCCGTCACGTTCATCGGAGAGTGAATCAGATACAGAACTTCACCCTGCTCATCGAGTACCGGCGTGTTGCTTGTTGTCCAGTATCTCTCTTCAAATGCGTCACTTCCGCGAATGGGAATATCATACCGGTAATTGTGCATGGTATGAATTCTTTTTGTCTGAATTGCCTGCTCAAAAGAAAAAATAGTTCTTTCAATATTTTTGGAGATTTCATCCGTCGGGTTAGCAGGAAAGGCACCGAAAACAGATTTCCCGATCAGTTCTTCCCGCTTTGAATTGGTGGATTGCAGATAGGCGTCATTGGCATCCAGGATCGTAAATGCCGGAGAATCAGTATCGAGAATCAGAATGGAAGCAGGACTTTTGAAGAATATATCTTTGTAAGCTGATTCATTGATCCGGGGAATCATGTCTGGGTGTTTGGGATGCTTTTAGGTTTAGCTAATATATAAACTGCCCCTCATTTATTGTCGGTTTACACCCAATATCGGAAAAAAATTCCGTGGGGAAAATTATCCCCTATGTTGGCGCTAATAAGCCGGATATTCACGACTGTGCTGTGTGAACACTATATAATTATCGATTTTTATCCATTATATCCTTCATTTTCTGCATGGTAAAAGGCTTTTGAATAAATTCAGTGATACCAGCTTTCCTGGCCATGGCTTTCGTTTTTTCACTTCCGTCAGCAGACATCATCACAATATGACAATCCTCAAATGCCTTTGCGTGTGCACCATAATACTCTATTCCCAGCCCATCGGGCAGGTTATTGTCGAGCAGAACAATGTCCGGATGTGCGGGTAACTTCGTTGATGCCTCCTTAAGATTATAAGCACAATCCACAACAAAATTTTCACGCATAAATACGAGGCGAATCAGCGCGCACAAATCCAGTTCGTCATCAATTACAAGCACTTTTTTTTTCATGTCATTCACGTTTACACACCCGGGTACGGAATATGAAAGGGTTATAATTGTTCATTTTTGTTAAATTATCATGCCTGAATAAAAAAGAGGGCTGTGTTTTTACACGATGCCCTCTTTGGCGGCTTTTTTAATCAAATCAGTGCTGATCGATAGGGGATCCTATGATTTTTTATCTGTCTTTTTTGCTTAACAGAGATCCTGTATTTGTTTTCGCGGATTATTTGTGATCAGGACTCACCATCCATATTTTATTGGATACGTCGTCTGCAACCAGCAATCCTCCATCCGATACAAAAGCAACTCCGACTGGTCTTCCGTAAACTTTTTTGTTCGCAGAATCCGCAATAAATCCCGTAAGAAAAGGTTCAACGGCTCCGATTGGTTTTCCATTTTGAAAAGGAACGAAAGCCACCTGATAGCCGCTTAAAACTGATCTGTTCCAGGATCCGTGCTGACCGATAAATGCTCCGCCGGAATATTTGCCAGGCAACCGGTGATCGCGGTCAAAAGCAAGTCCAAGCGAAGCGGTATGTGCATGCATGGATACATCCGGAACGATGGCTTTACTTACCAAATCCGGCCTTTGTTTGTCTTTCAGTCTTGGGTCTTCATGTTGGCCCCAGTAGCTGTAAGGCCAGCCATAGAAACCTCCTGGCTTCACTCCGGTTATATAATCTGGAACCAGATCGTCTCCCAGTTCATCCCGTTCATTGACAGCTACCCATAAGGTAGAAGTGCCCGGTGCCCATCCCATTCCCTGCGGATTGCGTAGTCCGTTGGCATATATAATCTCATCTGTTCCGTCCGGATTCAGTTCCAGTATATTGGCCCGGCGGATTTCATTTTCCATTCCGTGTTCTCCGGCATTACTTCCAGATCCTACAGTTACGAAAATTTTTGAACTGTCTGTATTGGTAATGATATTTCGCGTCCAGTGATTATTGTAACCACCCGCAGGCAGACTGATGATTTTTTTCCCCGGATCAGTAATTTTTGCCTGACCATACTGATAAGGATATATCCAGACGCCGTCCGTATTTCCCACATAAAAATGATTCCCGATGATCAGCATACCAAAAGGCTGATGTAGTCCGGTTAAAAACACTTTTTTGAAATCTGCGATGCCATCATGATTCGTATCCCGTAGCAGGGTGATCTGATTGGCATTTCCGGTTATGTTGCCCGACTTGCTTTTGCCACTGATCTCACTTTTTATTTTTAGCAATACGTTGCCGACGGTATTTGATTCCGCTACAAATACATCTCCGTTTTTTGCTACGTAAATCCAGCGCGGATTCTTTAGGGAATCAGCAAAAAGATGCACAGAAAAACCCATGGGTGCTTTTGGTTTCGCATTTAAGGGCCAAGCCAGCACGTCAGAATAATTAGCGACCGATTTCGTTGCATACGGTGCGGGCAATGGAACTTCTTCGCCGGCTTTTGTGGTAACAGAGTCTGCCTTGTTTGCATTCGCCTCCTTTTTAGACTTTTCGTTCCCGCAACCACACAACAGAATCAATACCCATGAAACGCTAAAAAAATAAATACGCATAGGTGTTTTACTGAAAATTGCAAAGGCCATGCCCCTCCGTATTTTCCGCAATCTTTATGATAAAATAAATCTGGTACGCCATTTGAATATATCATATTGGTTTTTCATAGGATATTGGATTTTAATACGGGCCGGATTTCTATCCGGCCTTCTTTATTTGTTATGGATTTTAATCAGAAAAAAACGTTTATCGCGTTAGCAGTTATTTTGGGTTGTATGGGTATTGGCATATTCTCTTTCCGCAGTCCCTTTGAAAATAAACCTGAATATAAAAATCTGAAAGTTCTTTCCCGTGATATCAGTGAAGAGGAAATGGACCGGGTGATGCATTCTTTTAATTCTGAACTCGGTGTTACCTGTATTTATTGTCATATTACCGACCGCAGCCAGGCCATTCCCAGGGCCGATTTCGTGAGTGATGAAAAACCGGAAAAGAACATCGCCCGCCAGATGTTGAAAATGACATTCAAACTAAACCGTCGTTATTTTGGTTCACCGGTAGATGGAAAATTACAAACGCCCGTAAAGGTTTGGTGTACTACCTGTCACCGTGGACTGCCCAAGCCGGTCTGGAAAAAATAAACAGCCTATTCTTTCATGATTTTTTCCTGATACACCCGCGAGGCCGTGGTGATCTTGATAATATATACACCGGCAGCCCTCGTGTCCAGATTCAGGTTCATCTGCGTATAGCCATTGCTGTTATTCAGCAGCTGAATTTCTTTCCCCAGTAAATCATACAATCCAATGCTGAGCATGGGCTCATCTCCTGCCACCACATGAACTTCGGAATGAGTGGGATTGGGATAGATAACAGGATCTGAATCGATACCGAATTTTGCCATTGTTAACGGATAATGGCTTGTTTTACCATCCAGGTCATACTGTGTAATACGGTAGAAATTGATTCCATTTCCCGGATGATTGTCGGCTATATTATAATCCTGATTGGACGTACTGTTGCCCGCCGATTTTACCGTTGCCAGTTTATCGAAATGCATTCCATCCAAGCTGTGTTCGATCAGGAAATAATCATTGTTCTGTTCCATGGCGGTGGTCCATCGGAGAGAGATGTAATCGTTGTTCACATTTTTGGCAGTAAAACTTACCAGGGTAATGGGCAGTGGCTCAGATTCATCGTATGTATCAAAGCTTGCTGTGGCCAGTTTATTATTATCGGCACTCGTAACAGCCAGTCCGGAAAAACTGGTGATGGTTCCAAATCCCAGATCCTGTGAACCGACTGGCACCCAGGTTCCATCCAGTCCGCTGAATGAAACAAAGGAAGAAAATGCAGTGCCTGTTTTCTTCATCTGTAAGTGATAAGGTGGTGAAACAACCGGCCCCTGTATAATCGTAACCGGTCCGCCGGGAGTGGATCTGTATATGAACTGTGCTCCAACACCCGGTGTAATGGCAATGAAAGCAAATCGCGACGTGTTGCTCATACTGTCCCGGATCATGATACCTGCCTTACTACCCGGGAAATTGTCCTGCGAAGCGAGGCTGACTGCAAAACTTTCATCTCCCGACAAACTGGTATATGCAAACTGAAACTGATCGTCATAATCTCCGATATTTTTTCCTGAGCCTTTGATGGTAAAAATTCCATCGGTCATACAGGATGATCCGGCTAACCCGATGTCTCCGATATCGGCATGATTGTATCTGGTTGGCAGGGTACAGGTTGTACCACAGGCCGCCGTAGTTAAGGTGGCAGACGAAAATATGCTGCTGTCGCCCGCACCGCAAACGGATTGTACTTCTACCGTATAATCCAAACCACAGGTCAGCGCCTGAATGTTTTGTGTCAGTGCTGTTGTTGTTCTTGTTACCCAGCTGCTGACGCCCGGTGTTTTATATTTCAAAATATACTGGGTGGCACCCGGTACCGCGTCCCATGAAATACTGGCCGTATTACTGGTAACCGCATCAACTTTTATGTTGGGTGGGTTGGCGCAGGTAGCAGACGGCGCTCCCCTCACTTCCATTTCCTGTATGGTATATTTTTGTCCCGATCCTAAACGAACACCCTGCATACGCACATACCTGCCAGACACATTTACATCATATTCATTACTGAGAGCGGTATTGTTTGTAATGGTTTCCACGTTTGTCCAGGGACCTGCGATGTTATTGGCCATCTGCAAATTGAAATCCACCCCGGCCTCATTGGCATTGGCCCAAGTCAGCGAGAGACGGCAGATATCGTAAGAAGCACCTAAATCCACCTGAAGAAAAGACGCGGCATCACCCGAACCGGACCAGCCGGTATTGGTGTTTCCGTCGAAAGCCAGCGCCGCCGCAGTTGTCGCAGATATATTGTCGGTCGCCGGTTTATTCAGTGCCACGTTGGTGGCACAGCGGGGGTTCGAGGCCGTTAGTCCATAGATGTTTAGTTTTTTCGATAGAGTGGACAGATAAACTTTTCCGTTCGCTATGGTCGGACAGGCATTTTTTGCAAATCCGCCTACGTGGTCCTCGGTGTTCATTTCTGAATTCCACAATTCCTTGTTTATATCGGATGCATTCACGGCCCTTAATATACCGGAGCAGGAATTATTGTTTGCGTTGCAGGAAGGTTGCGCATGGGATATCCAAAGGATTCCGGTTTTTTCGTCTGATCCGTTAGATGAAGTCGCCATCAGGGAACCCGCAGCTCCAACGGGGCCATTCGATATACCGCTGACAGCAGTGCCCAAGGCGTTTGCAGTAACCGGAAATGCTTTGAGATTGGTATTTTCTGAAAACTGATAAAACCAGGATTGGGTACTGCCGCCGAAATAGGCAAAGGAGGCATGCATCTGGGCGTTATCGGACGTATAAATTTTTTGCAGATTGTGATTGCCGTTGATGTCAAATTTTCCGAGATTGTTTTTATCAAACACGTAGAGATTATGATCCTTGCAACCGGCAACGAGCAGATTCGAATTGGGTACCAGCATTACCTGGGTGCCGAAATCAAGATCCTGGTCGTTTAGTGTTTTGAAATCGAAAGGTGTAAAATAATCTGCAATCGTAAAAGCATTTGCGGCCGCACCCAATCCGTTGGGATTTAATTTCACTATGCTCTCACCGCGATTGACCAGAACCGCCGGATCCGCATAATTGCTGTTACCTGTTGCAAAATAAATACTCCCCATTCCGCCATTGGCAGCCGGATCGGCCGCAATTCCGCCCCCACTCATCCATATACCACCCCGGCCATCGTTGGGTGTGGATACCCATGCCATTTTTTGTTCCAGCGTTGCGGCATCATAGGCGATGATCCATCCATTATAATTATTCCAGTCGCAATGACTCGCAAAAGGAATATACACCAGTCCGTTCATGAGTAACAAACCGCCGCGCTGATTCTCGCGTCGTCCATCAAAATGAATGATGCCATTTATATTTCCCGGAGCGGTTCCCGGAGTTGTCGCCGTAATCATCACGGGCGACCCGCTTTTTTCTTTTCCCGTCCGGATGTCAATCGCATGAAACCATTGGTAGAAGCCATCTCCGGTAAAATCGGTGTTGTCGGTGTGCGGACCCTGATCGGCCAGCGCGGGATTCATGTCCCGGCTGACTACATATAAGGTATTAGAATTTTTATCAATAACAGGTGTGCCGATAATTCCAATCAGTCCGTGAAAAGGGGCAACATTATCCACACTATAGAAGTCGTTATAACTAAATCCACAGGTAAACATATCTGCACTGTTTGGCGGGCGGTTACCCGGTGTCGTTAGATTGATGGTCCAATAGGTGGGTGTCTGAATATTATCGGCATCAAAGGCGTATATACTGTTGTTGACCGTGGTCACATATACAATATTGGCGGGTTTTCCAGCCTGATTGATATCTACGCCATTTACAACCAAAGGCTGGCTGTATATCTGATCGTCCACTGAGCGGCTTGTGAGCAGCCCGAATGAGGCCGGATTTACATTGGATGTGTTCAGCGTGCTTTCTGTATTATTCCATCCGGTTCTTGCTGCGTCGTTGTGCTGCGTAAGAACGTCTGTTTGCGCCTGAATACATTTGGAAAAAATTAAAAATAAAAAAACGAAACAGAAAAACAGCATCACACCCCTCATATTACTAATCAGTTTAATGTCAGTTGCACACAATTGCACGGCCTCTTGTATAAAAAAATTGTGCCAATAAAATTTAAATGTGAATGGGTATATAACTAATAATTATTAATGAGCAGGAGCTCGTAGAATTACGATAAAATATTTTTCTTGAATATTAAAAATCATATCTCTTCACCCATAAGTAAATGAAAATTTGGGAAACGATAGGTCATGCGATGGAATGTTACACGTCCATTCCAATCAGTCATTTTGCTTTTTTAATTGTATCCATCAAAGAGTTCTTGAATTCTTGACATAAAAAAAATGATCTCTTTCTATGATTTACTAATTTTAAGAATGGATACACGCAGGGATTTTATAAAGAAAGCCGGTTTGCTATCTGGCACACTCGGAATGAATGCCTTCCTACCGGAAGCTATAAAAAAAGCACTTTCTATTCAGGCTTCGCCGGGAACCACCTGGAAAGATGCGGAGCACATCGTAATTCTGATGCAGGAGAACCGGTCTTTCGATCATACCTATGGAAGCCTGCGCGGCGTCAGGGGCTTTAATGATCCCCGTGCAATCCGGCTTAAAAACAATAATCCTGTATGGCTGCAGACAGATGCCGCGGGACAAACATATGCTCCCTTCCGCCTGGATATCAAGGATACGAAAGCCACCTGGATGAGTTCCCTGCCTCATTCTTGGAAAAACCAGGTGAAAGCGCGCAATGATGGAAAATATGATCAGTGGCTGATCGAAAAAAGAAACAGTATCCACGAATATTCCACGATGCCCTTAACGCTGGGTTATCATACAAGAGAAGACATACCTTTTTATTATGCACTGGCTGATGGCTTCACCGTTTGTGATCAGCATTTTTGTTCTGCTTTAACCGGTACCGATCCGAACCGTTTGTTTTTCTGGACCGGCACCATTCGCGCAGAACAGCATGAAAATTCAAAAGCGCATGTGTGGAATGAAGATGTGGATTATGAAAGCCTGAGCTGGAGTACTTTTCCGGAATTACTGGAAGCCAATGAGGTATCCTGGAAGTTTTATCAGAATGAACTAAGTATTGATGTTGGTTTTAAAGATGAAGAAGACCAATGGCTTTCTAATTTCCAGGACAATCCCCTGGAGTTTTTCTCCCAATATAATATCAGGATGCATGGTAAACACCTACAGCGGCTGCAGCATATCATTGACAATTATCCAAAGGAAATTGCTGAGATTCAAAAGCAAGTAGAAAATCTGAATCCATCTGACACGGCAGCTCCCATACTAAAAAAAGGGCTGGATGAAAAAAAGAAAACACTGGCGAATGCAACCAAAGACATAGAAAAATACAATCAGGAAAAATTCAATAACCTTTCTTCCCGAAAAAAAAATCTTCACCGGAAAGCATTTGTTACAAACACGAATGACCCGGATTATCACTCACTGGAAACGCTGACCTATGATGACAACGGACAGGAAAGAAAAATGAAAGTGCCAAAAGGCGATCTATTGCATCAGTTTCGAGAAGATGTAAATGCGGGTAATCTCCCCACCATTTCCTGGCTGGCATCACCGGAAAATTTATCCGATCATCCGGCTTCTGCCTGGTATGGCGCCTGGTATGTTTCTGAAGTGATGGATATCCTTACGCAGAATCCGGAGATATGGCAAAAAACAATTTTCATTCTTACCTATGACGAGAATGACGGATATTTTGATCACGTTCCACCCTTTACTGCGCCTCACTCCGACCGGCCCGAAACTGGTCAGGTGTCCAAAGGCATCGATACAAAAGTAGAATATGTGACCCGCGAGCAGGAAAAAGAGAGAAAAGGGTTTCCACAGTTATTTGACGGTGAAAGCCCCATCGGATTGGGGTTTCGTGTGCCCCTGGTGATTGCCTCTCCCTGGAGCAAGGGTGGCTATGTAAATTCAGAGGTCTTCGATCATACATCGACATTGCAGTTTCTCGAGCATTTTATCAATCAGAAGACAGGCAAACAAATTCGCGAATCGAATATCAGTGAATGGCGGAGAACGGTATGTGGTGATCTGACTTCCGTATTCAGAGCAGCGGAGAAGGTAGATCCGCCCCGGCTTGCCTTTTTGCAAAAACAGCCTTTTCTCGAATCGATATACAACGCGAAATATAAAAAAATACCCAACGATTTTAAGGCGCTGACACCGGACGAAATTCAGACTTTTCAAAAGGATCCCTTTTTATCTCCGTATATGCCCACGCAGGAAAAAGGAGTCAGGCCTTCCTGCGCATTGCATTATGAATTATATGCTGAAGGGCAACTGAATAAATCAGCGGATGCGTTCGTGATCCGGATGGGAGCGGGCAACGAATTGTTCGGCGCTGCCGCCCTGGGAGCTCCTTTCAACGTTTATGTGCCCGGGAAAAATATGCAAACGCGTGCATTCGCCGTAAAGGCTTCCGATCATCTGGAAGCTGCCTGGTCATTAAAACAGTTTGAGAATGAGAATTACCATTTACAGTTATTTGGACCGAATGGATTTTACAGGGAATTCAGAGGATCGGCGAAAGATCCAATACTGAACATAACATGCAGCTACGAGAAATCTGATTTAAATCCGAATAAAGCTACAGGAAATATTTTTTTGGTTTTGAGTAATCCCACTAAAACGCCTTATCGGATTTTGATTACTGACAATGCGTATCATGCAACGCCTGTAGATAAATTTTTGTCGTCTTCCGGGACGAAAAACGAAAAGATCATCGTTCCTATGAATTTATCCGTACAACATGGATGGTACGACTTTTCTGTTACCATCATTGGTTGGGACGTTTTTGAAAAAAGATATGCAGGCAGGGTTGAAACGGGAGAGGCCGGCTACAGCGATCCTTTCATGGGTCGAACCATTTGATTCATTCATATTTTATTCCGTACAAATTAAAATCCGATCAGTGATTCACCAGTTTCATGGCACCTTCACTATAACGGGCACCGATATTCGGAAAGGAGGCTATAATGGATTCAATGGCTGAAATATCCGAAGGGCTTAGTACAATCTCGGGAGCAACGGAATTTTCTACCAGGTATTTTCTTTTTTTCGTGCCGGGAATCGGAATAATGTCATTTCCCTGCGCGAGCAACCAGGCCAGTGATAGCTGCGCGGGTGTGCATTCTTTTGCTTCCGCAAATTCCGCAAAGGCGGTTGCCAGCTTTGAATTATTTTCAGCAAATACTCCCTGGTAACGTGGAAGCGTATTTCTGAAATCCCTTTCTGTAAATTTTTCTGTATTGACGGGATTCAGCATCAGCCCCCTGCCCAATGGAGAATAAGGTACCAGCGTGATGCCCAGCTCGCGCACGGTAGATAAAATTTCTTTTTCAACGTCGCGGGTGATCAGTGAGTATTCACTTTGCAGCGCAGAGATCGGGTGCACGGCGTGAGCGCGGCGAATGGATGCAGGTGATGCTTCACTCAAGCCGAGAAAACGAACTTTTCCCTCCTGAACGAGTTCCGACATGGCGCCCACCATATCTTCCACCGGAATATTCGGATCAATGCGGTGCGCATAATAAAGATCAATCGTGTCGATGCTCAGACGCTTTAAACTTTTTTCAACCGCTTTTTTCATCCAGGCTGGTGAGCCGTCAAAATAGGTGGCGGGCACCCCCGATCCCGGTTGAACGTCACTGTATCTGAATCCAAATTTCGAGGCGATGAAAATCTTGTCACGATTGGGAACCAGTACCGTCGAGATCAACTCCTCGTTTTCACCATTTCCATATACATCCGCCGTATCCCAGAAATTAATTCCGAGTTCCAGCGATTTATATAGCGTAGCGATGCTTTCCCGATTATCTGTCTGGCCATAGGCATGACTCATTCCCATGCAGCCCAGACCGATGGAGGAGAGTTTTACTTTGGTACTACCTGTATTGCCGAGTATTCTGTATTTCATTCCACAAAGCTAGTTCGATAAACATCGCCCGCGTTTACATTATTCAAACCTTTACTTATAAAATTCAAACAATGGATTTGCGCAACTCCAGTGGCGCCTGACCGGTATTCTTACGAAAAAAATTGGTGAAATAAGCCGGGTATTCAAAGCCCAGTCCGTAGGCGATCTCCGAAATGCTCCAGTCGCTGTGACGCAGAAGTGCTTCTGCTTCCTGCCGGATGCGGTCTGCAATCAACGCGGTGGTAGTTTTTCCCGTGATTTCCTTCACCGAGCGGTTCAGGTGATTGGTATGTACGGAGAGATGCAGGGCATATTCGTTGGCCGTTTTTAATTTCAGGGCGGTGCGGGGCGAATCGATTGGAAACTGCCTTTCCAGCAATTCCAGAAACAGGGAAGCGATGCGGGAGGAAGCATTGGCATGTTTCCTGAAACCTTCAGCGGGCGTTGTTTTCAGCGCTTCATAAATAATCAGCTGAAGGCAGCTTCGGAGAATATTGTATTTTTGGGGATAGTCGGAAGCAATCTCCTGCACCATCTTCTGATAAATGCCGGCGATTTCTGTCAGCTGGGTTTCACTCAGAAAAAAAACAGGATTGCTGCCCACCCGGAACAGGGGCCCGTCGTGCAGGATCTCTTTTCTTTCGGCGGCCGGCAGAAATGCTTCCGTGAAAAGACAGAACCAGCCTTTTTGTTCTTCCGATTCCTGTTCCCAGGAATAAGGCACAAAAGGATTTGAAAACAGGAGAGCGGGCCGGTCGATTATAATCCACTGATTGGCATAGTGCAGCCGGCCTGTTCCGATGATCATGGAAACCTTATAAAAATCCCTCCGGCGATGGGGCGAAACCAAAGAAGAAGCATATGCATCCCGGGGATAAACATTAAAATGCCCCGGTCCGGCATTGTCCAGGTCCAGCCCCAGGGGATTGGCCGTTGGGACCCTTTTATAAAATTCCTGCAGGCTTTCCGTTTTTTCCACGGAACAAAATTATAAAATTCAAATGAATTCCGGTCGGAGAAAAACTGCTGTGTTATTTAAGCCGAATGGGTGAGCTGGTCAGAAGAATTTCCCTGCTCCGGCATCTGATTCTGCAGCCAGTCCAGATCCTGTTTTAACTGAATGGTGAGCTGGGGATCGTAACCGGGTTTGCCTGCCAGACCAAGCTGGCGCTGATAAGAAGCTTCAATGGCTTTTACACGGTCTTTGATGATAGCGGGATCGACGGATGACATAGATGCAATATGCATTTTTTTTTGATTCCGGCAAGCGGGATTTTTCCCCCTTTTTTGAAAGAAAAAAAATATTTTCTTTTCTGCGTATTTATTCGCGAAAGCACCAATGAAACCATCAGACCGGATTGAGCTTTATTGGCCTGCCGGCCAATCTCTATGGCCTGGAACTGCACTAAGGTTTCTTCGACCCGGGCATCATATGATAAAACATGTTTTCGTCCGATTCTGTATAACCGGAAGGAATGCGAAACAGATCCGCGGCATACCGGCCCTCCTCTGCCTTCATCAGTAAGGTGACCGATGAATAACTGGAACCGGTTGTCTGCATCTTCACGATATAACCCATACAGCCGGCTTTTTCCAATCCTACCATCATACCGATTTGCGTGGGTTGCAAATGCAGCATTTTACTGTAAGTGGAGTAACCCGGAACCGAGGTGCTGGTCCAGATATCCGTTGTGGTTGATACTTTAAAACTTCCGGAACCATAGGTGGAAACCATTCTTGCGTGTGTACAGGAATATCCCTGAACGGTTTCGTTACCGATTTTGGTGAACTGGTAATTAGCGCTTCCTTTCAGCAGGGTCGTATCTATCAGCTGCAGGGAATAGGTTTTCGAGGCGGGATATAATACGATGGAACTTCCGGAAGATTTCAAACGACCGAGAACGATCATCCGGTTGGATCCGGTACCCGGCATCGGCATCGTCATCTCCACGCGACCCTCTCCGGAGCTCGCAAAATAAATGCGCATGGTATCTTTTCGGGTACCCGTTCTGCTATTCGTGGTGGTTGTTTCTGATTCGTAGTGCACACCCGGTCCTCCGGATGCCGTTTTATAGTTTGCTATGATGACAGCAGAATCTTTTGCCGAAATGGCTTCCCCGCTCATCAGCGAGTTGATGGCCTTTGATACTGCGGCTTTGTCTTTATCAGATTGCGCCGAAAGATTTCCGGCAAAAGCAATTCCGATGGCAGAAAAAATTACGCGGCGAATCAGTGCATTTTTCATGAGTTTTTATTTTTCCCTTTTAAGTTACGAAGCTCATTGGAAAAAAATCATCCGTCCGCATTATTCGACGAACATGATGTTCAAATCGCTCAACGCCGAACGCTTATCGTTCCTGCTTAACCGCTTTAAACCACAGGGTAATCATGGCGTTGGTGTATTCAATCATTTCGGAAAATGAGTCGGGCTTGGTGAGAAAGCAACTGGCGCCCAGTTCATATGCAGATTTTCGGTCGTTGCCCAGTGTGGATGTAGTTAAAACAACAATGGGTATTTGTGAGAATTTTTTATTCTGCCGGATCTCCTTCAATGCCTGTAAGCCCATGATGCCCGGCATATTTAAATCAAGAACAATCAAACTGGGGTAATCTGTCCCCATATTAAATAATCGTGCCAGCAAATCATTTGCACTGTTTATAAATTCATAGTCCATATCCGCATGATTTTTCAGAAACGCGTCGAGTATAATCTGGCGGTCATCCGGATCGTCGTCTACAATAAAAACGAGGTTTGAAATTTCGGAACTCATGTATCTGATAAATTAATTTTTAGCTGATAGTTATGCAATTATATTCAATTTGGAATGAAAATTGTTATTTTTAAACATTCGTTTTCACCAGGTAAAATATTATTTTATTTTTTGAAAACGAATTTTAGTTCCAATCCATCTTATCATAAAAATCGAATGTCTGTGTTGAAAAAACCAGGAGTTGCCCCGGCAATGAAAAGCAAATCATCTGCCGCAAATAAGAATGGCCATTCAGCCATCAAGAATTCCAAAGTAAAAATTAAGAAGTCAGTCCAAAACGGCATTCACCGTAATGGAAACGGCCATATCCAACATGTTCATAACGGATATGATCAACCGGGCACCGGCCATCTGTTCGATGACAAAGAACTGCTAACGGTTTTAACCGAAGTGAAGAATGGAAATTTTCGCGTGCGCATGCCCATCGACCGGATAGGAATACAGGGTAAAATTTGTGATACACTGAATGACATCATTTCTTTAAATGAAGAAATGATGCTTGAATTTACCCGGGCGAGAAATACCATAGGCAAACAAGGAAAACTTCATCAGCGTATTGAAGTGCCGAGTGTAAAAGGTGCCTGGAGTACCGGAGTGGGATCCCTCAACGCACTGATCGCTGACCTGGTAACGCCCACGATTGAAATAGCGCATGTGATCAGTTCCGTGGCAAAAGGAAATTTGTCGCAGGAAATGCCACTCGAAATTGGTGGTCATACTTTACAGGGAGAATTCTCACGCATCGCCAAAGAAGTAAACGACATGGTGAAGCAGCTTAATTTGTTTTCCATGGAAGTAACCCGTGTAGCGCGGGAGGTAGGTTCCGAAGGGAAACTCGGGGGCCAGGCCAAAGTAAAAGGCGTTGGCGGCGTATGGAAGGATCTTACCGATTCGGTGAATCAGATGGGAAGCAACCTGACGGCGCAGGTTCGAAACATTGCGGAGGTAACGACTGCGGTAGCCAAGGGCGATCTTTCCAAAAAAATTACCGTGGATGTAAAAGGAGAAATCCTGGAGCTCAAGAATACGATCAACACCATGGTGGATCAGCTGAATTCTTTCTCTTCTGAAGTAACGCGCGTGGCGCTGGAAGTGGGCACAGAGGGAAAACTCGGTGGACAGGCACAGGTGAAAGGGGTAGCGGGCACCTGGAAGGATCTCACTGATTCAGTGAATCAGATGGCAAGTAATCTGACCGGACAGGTTAGAAATATTGCAGAAGTGACCACGGCATTTGCAAAGGGAGATCTTTCGCGGCAAATTACAGTGGATGTGAAAGGAGAAATTCTCGAACTAAAAAATACCATCAACACGATGGTGGATCAGCTGAATTCTTTTTCCGGCGAAGTAACCCGCGTCGCGCGCGAGGTAGGTTCGGAAGGTAAACTCGGGGGTCAGGCCAAAGTAAAAGGTGTGGGAGGCGTTTGGAAGGATCTGACGGATTCTGTAAATCAGATGGCCAGTAACCTGACCGGTCAGGTAAGAAATATTGCAGAAGTAACCACGGCCGTTGCGAAAGGCGACTTGTCGAGAAAAATCACCGTGGATGTAAAAGGGGAAATTCTTGAATTGAAAAATACCATCAACACGATGGTAGATCAGCTTCGTGGTTTTGCTTCTGAAGTAACCCGCGTGGCACGCGAAGTGGGAACTGAAGGAAAGCTTGGTGGCCAGGCCAATGTGCCCGGTGTGGCAGGAACTTGGAAAGATTTAACCGATTCCGTAAATCAGATGGCGGGTAACCTGACGGCCCAGGTGCGTAACATCGCAGAGGTTGCCATTGCGGTGGCAAACGGAGATATGTCGAAAAAAATTACCGTGGACGTGCGCGGTGAAATTCTGCGACTGAAAGAAACGCTGAATACGATGGTGGATCAATTGCGGGCCTTTGCATCGGAAGTAACGCGTGTGGCTCGTGAAGTAGGAACAGATGGTAAATTGGGCGGACAGGCGTTCGTCCCCGGCGTAGCAGGAACCTGGAAGGATTTGACAGACTCGGTAAATCAGATGACGGGCAACCTGACCGCACAGGTTAGAAATATTGCAGAAGTAACCAAAGCAGTGGCCAGCGGTGATTTATCAAAAACGGTGGCCATCGATGTAAAAGGAGAAATTCTTGATTTAAAAAATACCATCAACACGATGGTGGAGCAGCTGAATTCATTTGCTTATGAAGTAACCCGTGTAGCCCGTGAAGTGGGCACGGAAGGTAAACTGGGTGGACAGGCCGAGGTGAGGGGCGTGGCGGGAACCTGGAAGGATTTAACGGACAGCGTAAACATGATGGCGTCCAATCTGACCAATCAGGTGCGTGGCATTGCCAAAGTCGTAACCGCCGTAGCTACCGGTAATCTGAAACAAAAACTCGCGATCGTGTCCCGGGGGGAAGTAGCCCAGTTAATCGACACCATCAATGAAATGATTGATACACTCGCGCTATTCGCCGATCAGGTAACCACAGTGGCGCGGGAAGTGGGGGTGGATGGAAGACTGGGTGGACAGGCCAGTGTGCCGGGTGCATCAGGAATCTGGAAAAATCTGACGGAGAATGTAAACCAGCTTGCACAAAATCTGACAACGCAGGTGCGTTCCATTTCAGAGGTAGCATCAGCCGTTACCAAAGGTGACTTAACCAGAACGATTCGTGTAGAAGCAAAGGGAGAGGTAGAAGCTTTGAAAGATACGATCAATCAGATGATTGCCAATCTGAAAGAAACCACCCTGAGAAACCAGGAACAGGACTGGTTGAAATCCAACCTTGCCACTTTTACACAAATGCTACAGGGGCAGAAAGATCTGA
>Ga0206961_1024_pt1 | contig 40578 bp, 35 predicted proteins | sample Alteio_BWOrgHeat_30_FD_153238 | JGI IMG/M metagenome (GOLD analysis project Ga0206961, IMG submission 153238) | Enriched cells from forest soil in Barre Woods Harvard Forest LTER site, Petersham, Massachusetts, United States -... | ecosystem: Environmental > Terrestrial > Soil > Temperate forest >...
AAGACCGTTAAAAAGATTGATCCAAAAAGAAATCGTAAATCAGTTAAGTAAAAAAATATTGGCGGGGAATATTGATAAAACCAAGCCTGTTTTAGTAGATGTTTTTGATGGGACAGTTGTTTTTAGGAACGATGTTCAAACACCAACACCACATAAGGCAGAAAAGGTGAAATCATAAGTTATCCACATAAAAAGGCCCAATGGTACAAAATGTAAACAATTGATTATCAACATTAAGTGTGTTAATATTTTATGAAAATACCAACAGGTATGGAAAAACGCCTGAAAAATGTTACCTTTAAGCCACTTGCCTCTCATATTAGATGACTTTTCTGTAAAAAATCCCAATCATTTCACCCAAATGATTTAGTAAACAGCCTGGCATCAAAAGCCGAGTTAGGCATAATCTACACACAATAAAAAGGAGAACAATATTATGGCATTCAAAAAAGAGGTCGTTGAGATCATTGAACCGAAAGATGTTTTTGTAGGGAACAAAGATGCAGCAGTAACGCTGGAAGAATTTGGAGAATACGAAAGTGAAATTTGCGCTAAAGCAAATGAAGTTGTTAAACAATTATTGGAAGAATACGACGGAAAGATACGCTTCAATTTTCGCCATTTCCCTATGACGAATATTCACCAACGCAGTTTAAAAGCAGGTGAAGCTGCAGTAGCAACTGCACAAGATGGTAAGTTTTGGGAAATGCACAATATCTTATTCGCAAACCGCCGCAACCTTGGTACAACAAGTTTAAAATTGCACAGTCGCGAAGCAGGTGTAAACAACAAACGTTTTCTGGATGAGCTTGTAAATGCAACCTACGGTTGGCAGGTACAAGGTGATATCCGCGAAGGCATCAACCGTGGTGTAAAAGATGTTCCGACATTTTTTATCAATGGCGAACGTTACACCGGCAAACATAATTTCGACGAAATGAGCAAAGCGCTTGATGCCGTTATTAAAAAGACAAAAAAGCCTGCTTCTGTAAAGAAGCCAGTTGCAAAAGCAGCAAAAGCACCTGCTAAACAAAAAGCAGCTTAAAATATAAAATTGATTTAAAGCCTCAACGAAAGTTGGGGCTTTTTTTATGTCTATTAGCCAAGCTTTGTATCGCTATTAAGCTTCAGTGGCGTCGCACATTTCATCATTGTACTACTATTTAACTTCTATTAATTATCTGCACATAATTTTTTACATTTGAACATGCAACAAATAAAAACAGCGCTATTGTCATTCGGTATGTCGGGCAAAGTATTTCATGCGCCTTTTATTGATTTGCATCCCGGTTTTCAATTAGTGGGAGCCTGGGAAAGAAGCACAAAAATTATTCAGCAGATCTATCCGCAGACAAGATCATACACAACATTGGCAGAAGTATTAAGCGATCCATCAGTAGAACTGGTAATTGTAAATACACCAACGTATACACATTATGATTTTGCAAAACAGGCTTTATTAGCAGGCAAACATATCATCGTAGAAAAAGCGTTTACCACTACCCTAAAAGAAGCCGAAGAATTAAAAGAGTTATCAATCAAACAAAATAAAAAGATCGGCGTGTATCAAAATCGCAGGTATGATAGTGATTTTAAAACCGTACAAAAAATAATACAGGATAGTTGTGTAGGGAATATTAACGAAGTAGAAATTCACTTCGATCGTTTTAAACCTACATTGAGTCCGAAACAACATAAAGAGGTTCCCGGTCCGGGTGCAGGTATTTTAAAAGACCTGGGTGCGCATATTATCGATCAGGCACTTTGTTTATTCGGCATGCCACAGGCTGTGTTTGCGGATATCCGTATTACCAGGGAATTATCGCAGGTAGATGATGATATTAATTTATTATTATACTATCCAACGTTTCGCGTAAGATTGAAAGCCGGTTACCTGGTACGGGAAGCTTTGCCTGCATTTATTATTCACGGGCATCAGGGTTCTTTTTTAAAAAGCCGCGCAGACGTACAGGAAGCCTGCCTGATAGCAGGAATCAAACCAAATAGCACAGATTGGGGCACAGAACCTGCTGAAGAAAAAGGTTTGTTACATACCGAGAAAGCCGGAAAGATCATCCGCGAAAAAATACCTTCTTTGCAAGGGAATTATTATGACTATTATGATGTTGCTTACAAAGCATTGACTGGTGAAAGCGCTATGCCTGTTACGGTGGATGATGGTATTAACGTAATGCGCATAATAGAAGCCGCTATTAAAAGTAACCAGGAAGGTAATATTGTAAAGTTATAATTAAGTTTTATTTTCATTATCTCAATAAAATATTTTTAACTTAAAAAATAAAATAATGGCAACGAGAAAATGGGTCATCGATCCAACACATAGTGAAGTACAATTTAAAGTGAAACATTTAATGATCACAACAGTAACGGGTAGCTTCGATAAATTTGAAGCTAGCATCGAAACTGATAATGAAGATTTTTCTAAAGCGAAAATTAGTTTCTCTGCTGAAACAGCTTCTGTATTGACCGGAAACGTAGATAGAGACAATCATTTAAAAAGTCCTGATTTTTTTGATGTTGAAAAATACCCAAAGCTAACATTCGTTGCTACGAAATATGAAAGTGTAGATAACGATGGCTCTTACGAATTATACGGCGATCTTACGATCCACGGCGTTACAAAAAGTGTACGTTTAGAAGTTGAATTCGGCGGCGTAGCAAAAGATCCATGGGGCAATGTGAAAGCGGGTTTTACCATCAATGGAAAAATAAACAGAAAAGACTTTGGTCTTGTATGGAACGCACCAACAGAAGCAGGCGGTGTATTGGTTAGTGAAGAGGTAAGAATCGCTTGTGAGATACAATTGATAGAACAACAGTAATGATTAGTAATTAAAAATTAATAATTAACAATTTTTTCTTTGCAATTAGTTCGATAATATTTCAATTTATCAAGCTAATTGCGAAGCTTTTTTATTTTATTAGAATAAGGAATTATTAATTTTTAATTACTAATTCTTAATTATTTCACATCAAACCAAACTCTCGCCCCATCATTCGGGTCGCCATTGTAATTAATTGTTAGTTCTTCGCCTTTTTCAATTACCCGAACTGTTTCTATCATTATCGTATCGTCTTCAAAATCCATAAAGTATTCGCAGTTGCTTTTGTAGCTGTGGTTATACATTGGAATCAGACCTAGTGCCATGCAGCATTTGTCTTGCAATTTGCCCCATAAAAAAATGTAATCGTGGAGCAGGGTTTTATCAAGGTGTTCCTTGTCCTCCTTTTTCATCACAATAACAGGTGATATTTCGATGACCGTATTGGCGGGGATACGCTCTTTGGTATATACACCTTTGCCCATTTGTGGCGTTTTTTCGACAAATAAATAAGGTTTTAACATAACATCTGCTTAAGATTAAATAAAGTAAATTGCGGCACCTAATTGACGGCGAATTTAACAACAAAGTATTTATGTCAGCAGAACTTGAAAAAATGGAACTTCAGGAACAGTTTGAAGAAGCGATCGCATCGCAGGATAAACCGCGTTTACAAGCTTTTTTAAATGACCAGAATATCAGCGATATTGTTGAGCTGATATATGATAATGAATCGTTTGAGGGCCAGATAATAACGGAAATATCTTTGCCCCGTGCTGCGGCCGCCTTCAAGATATTGGAATTACCTACGCAGAAAAAATTGATCAAAGAATTACCTGCTCATAAAACAGCAGAATTATTCAATGAATTACCTGCGGATGACCGTACGGCTTTTTTAAGTGAATTGCCGAGTAATGCAGTAAGAGAATTAATAAAAACATTAGATCCCGAAGAACGGAAAATAACTTTATCGTTATTAGGTTATCCTGAAGGAAGTGTAGGTAGGTTGATGACACCGGATTATGTATACGTATATGAAAATGATACGGTAGAAGATGTAATAACCACCATCAGGCATTTCGCAAAAAACAGCGAGACGATCGATGTGATCTACGTGATCAATGCCAAGGGCGAATTATTAGATGATATCAGGATCAGGGATTTTATCCTGGCTGCACCCGGCACAAAAGTGAGTGAGCTGATGGATGAAAGATACATTGCACTGAATGCAGAAGATGACCAGGAAACTGCCAACGAAGCATTTAAAATGAATAACCGCGTGGCTTTGCCGGTAGTGAGCAGGAGTCATAAATTATTAGGTATCGTTACAATTGATGACGTGTTATGGGTTGCCAACGAAGAATTTAGTGAAGATATTCAAAAGATCGGTGGTACGGAAGCGTTGGATGAACCCTACCTGAACATGAACATTTTTAAGCTGGTAAAAAAACGAGCCAGCTGGCTGATCGTATTGTTTTTAAGTGAAATGCTAACGGCTACGGCTATGCAGCATTTTAGTAAAGAGATCGAAGCTGCAACGGTACTGGCATTATTTATTCCTTTGATCATGAGCAGTGGTGGTAACAGTGGTTCGCAGGCATCAACGCTGATCATTCAGGCGATGGCATTGGGAGAAATAAAATTATTCGATTGGTGGAAAGTGATGAGAAGAGAATTAATGTCTGGCGTTATGCTGGGATTGATATTAGGCACTATCGGGTTCTTTCGTATCATGCTTTGGCAGCATTTACACTTGTATGATTACGGTATGTATTATGAAAGAGTTGCGTTGGTAATTTTCTTTTCACTGATCGGTATTGTATTATGGGGAAGCCTTATGGGCTCTATGTTACCGATCATTTTAAAAAGCCTGAAACTGGATCCTGCCACTTCATCGGCGCCATTTGTGGCTACTTTGGTGGATGTAACGGGCATCGTTATTTATTTCTCAGTGGCTTATGTTTTTTTACAAGGACTTTTGATCCACTAGCAGGATTGAAATTTATAATAAAAAATGCTTTACTTTATCGTGCTGGATAGGCTATAAAGTAAAGCATTTTTGCTAAATTGCACAATCGGTTACGGGTTTTGCTCGAGCCTGAAAAGGCCAAATAGTAGTAGTAAAGACGAAATGTGCCCCCGATGTTCGGGGACAAATGTTCAATAGTATTGCGATTGCCGGGTTAATAATTTCTTATCTAAAAAAAGGACATAAAATATGTGTGGAATTGTAGGATACACGGGCTATAGAGAAGCTTACCCGATTGTGATAAAAGGATTAAAAAGATTGGAATATAGGGGCTACGATAGCACCGGCGTTGCCTTATTGAATGGCGGTTTGAAAGTATACAAAAAGAAGGGCCGCGTTGCTGAATTAGAAGAAACATTGGTTGGTAAAGATCTCCATTCTCATACCGGTATCGGGCACACACGTTGGGCCACACATGGCGAACCGAGTGATAGAAATGCGCATCCGCATTCTTCTGCAAGTGGTAAGCTGGCGATGATACACAATGGTATCATTGAAAACTACGCACAGTTAAAACAGGAGCTGACAAAGAAAGGCTACACTTTTAAAAGCGATACGGATTCTGAAGTTTTATTGAATTTTATTGAAGACATCAAAGAAAATAACCATTGCGATCTGGAAGAAGCAGTACGTGTTGCTTTGAAAAGAGTTACGGGCGCTTATGTTATTTTATTATTGGATGATAGCAAACCGGATACGATCATTGCTGCAAGAAAAGGTAGTCCGCTTGTAATTGGCATTGGCAAAGGGGAACATTTTTTAGGTTCTGATGCTTCCCCGATGTTAGAATACACAAAAGAAGTGGTGTATGTGAATGATTATGAATTAGCGATCATTACACCCGATCAGTTGATCCTTAAAAATTTAGGGAACGAGAAAATCACTCCGTTTGTAACAAAACTTGATATGGAACTGGCGGCTATTGAAAAAGGCGGCTACGAACATTTTATGCTGAAAGAGATATTCGAGCAACCAAGTACTATTTATGATTGCTTACGTGGTCGGTTAGACGCAGCTGCAGGAACGATCACAATGGCTGGCGTTGAAAAAAATATTGAAGCATTTAAAAATGCAGGCCGTATTATTATTGTAGCCTGCGGTACAAGCTGGCATGCAGGGTTAGTAGCTGAATATATTATTGAAGAATTATGCCGCATTCCTGTTGAAGTAGAATATGCGTCTGAGTTCCGTTATCGTAACCCGGTGATCAATAAGGGAGATATCATTATTGCTGTTTCTCAAAGTGGTGAAACGGCCGATACTTTAGTAGCGATCGAAAAGGCAAAAGAACAAGGTGCTGTTATTTTTGGTGTGGTAAATGTGGTGGGTTCATCTATCGCGAGAATTAGCGATGGCGGCGCTTACACACATGCCGGTCCGGAAATTGGCGTTGCTTCTACAAAAGCATTTACCGGTCAGCTGGTAGTGTTAACAATGATGGCTTTAAAGATCGCTAAAGAAAAAGGCACTATTTCGCAAGAACGTTACAGCAATTTATTATTTGAATTAGACGCGGTTCCTGAAAAAGTAGAAGCATTATTAAAAAGTGCCGATCAGATAAAATTGATCGCTGAAAAATATAAGACGGCACCAAGTGCCTTGTTCTTAGGAAGAGGATATAATTTTCCTATTGCTTTAGAAGGCGCATTGAAACTGAAAGAAATTTCTTACATACATGCAGAAGGTTATCCTGCTGCTGAAATGAAACATGGCCCTATCGCTTTGGTAGATGATCAATTACCTGTTGTTTTCGTTGCAACAAAAGATGCATATCATGAAAAGATTGTTAGCAATATACAAGAGATCAAAGCACGTAAAGGAAAAGTAATTGCCATTGTAACTGAAGGTGATGAAGTAATTCCCGGTTTAGCAGATGATGTATATTATGTGCCGCATGCTGATGAAATAATGGCGCCGATGTTAAGCGTTATTCCTTTACAACTACTTTCATACTATGTTGGTGTTGCCAAAGGAGTGGATGTTGACAAACCAAGAAACCTTGCTAAAAGTGTAACTGTTGAATAATTGTTAATGGTTAATTGTTAATGATAAATGTACATTAACAATTAACCATTTATCATTAACCATTATAGAGAATGAATATTATACAAAAACACCCGGTTGCAACGCTTGGCTACGATTTTATAGATAAAAAATATATTCCTAAAGGTAAGGATGAATATTACCTGCGCGATGTGCAAAACCATAGTGGTATTGAGTATCGCAAACTTACTTCACAGGAAATAGAAATACTTGTACATAATCGTAATACTTCTGACGATTGGAACAAGATATTTGTTTCGCATTCTTTCAATCCTGAACTGGTTAAAAATTGTAAATTTTACGGATTGATCCGTATTGGTAAGTTAGAGCCTTACTATATCGAATTTCATAACCTGCGTTTGCCCGTTGGTATGTATAACAGCACTATTATCAGTAGCGATTTTGGTGATAATGTTTGTATCGATAATGTGAATTATATCAGTCATTATATTGTTGGTAATGACGTAATGATCGTGAACGTAAATGAATTAGCTACTACGGATATTTCAAAATTCGGTAATGGTATTTTAAAAGAAGGTGAGGATGAAAGTCTGCGTACCTGGATGGAAATATGTAATGAAAATGGCGGCAGAAAAGTAATTCCGTTCAACGGCATGTTACCGGGTGACGCCTATTTATGGAGCAAATACAGAGATGATGAAGCTTTACTGGATAAATTTAAAGAATTTACTGCCAATAAATTTGATAAGCAAAGAGGTTATTACGGTAAGATCGGAGATAGAACGGTTATTAAAAATTGTAAAATAGTTAAAGACGTTTGGATAGGTAGCGATGCTTATTTAAAAGGCGCCAATAAATTAAAGAATTTAACTATCAATAGCGACAGTGCGCGCCGCTCACAAATTGGTGAAGGTTGCGAAATGGTGAACGGCGTAGTAGGATTTGGTTGCCGCATATTTTATGGAGTAAAGGCAGTTCGTTTTGTTATGGCATCACACTCGCAATTGAAATACGGTGCGCGTTTGATCAACTCTTATTTAGGGAATAATTCTACGATCTCTTGTTGTGAGGTTTTAAATTCTTTGATATTTCCGGGGCATGAGCAGCATCATAATAATTCATTTTTATGCGCCTCTTTAATAATGGGACAAAGCAATGTTGCTGCCGGCGCTACTATCGGAAGCAATCATAATAGCCGTAGTCCGGATGGTGAGATCATTGCAGGCCGTGGCTTTTGGCCGGGATTGTGCGTTAGTTTAAAACACAATTCAAAATTTGCTTCTTTTACAATCTTAGCGAAGGGTGATTATCCTGCGGAACTAAATATTCCTATACCTTTTAGTTTAGTCAGTAATGATGTAACGCATGATAAGCTGGTAGTAATGCCCGGCTATTGGTTCATGTACAATATGTATGCACTGGCGCGTAATACATGGAAGTATATTGAACGCGATCGCCGTACAGAAAAAATACAATTACTCGAATACGATTATTTAGCACCCGATACTATCAATGAATTATTTGATTCTTTGAAACTACTAGGGAAATTAAAACCTGACGAAAAAGGTGTCGCAATTGTAACCGGCTGGGAAAATACACATCGCGAAACAGAAATAATTAAAGTGCCCCAATCGATCGATCTTTTTAAAGAATTGATCCGTTATTATGGCACCATAGAATTGCTACTCCATCTTCAAAATAATAATTTTACCAATTTTGATAGTTTTAAGAAAACACTGTCAGCTAAAATTCAACGCAGCGAATGGTTGAATATCGGCGGCCAATTAATTCAAAGGTCAGAAGTCGAAAGAGCGAAGAAACAGATCAAATCAGGCAAAATAAAAAGTTGGGATGAATTGCATAATTTTTATCATCATGAGGGCGAAGAATATGCTGAAGATAAAATAACACATGCCTATACAAGTTTGTTAGAGATATTAAATATCACACCTAAACAATTTACTGTAGAACTATTTAAACAGCTCTTACAACAGGCAGCCGATACAAAAACCTGGATGTGCAAAGGTATTTACGATTCAAGGGCAAAAGATTACTCTAGTGAGTTTCGTAAAATGGTATACGATAACAAAGAAGAGATGAATACTGTGATCGGCGCCTTAGAAAAGAATAGTTTCATTCAACAAGAAATGAAAAACCTGGATATTTTTAAAAAGCGGGTAAAGGATGTGATCAAAAAATTAAACCTGCAATAACAATGCGCTTTTTCTTTTTTCTTTTTTGTTTACCAATATTTGCAACAACTGTTTCAAAAGCGCAGACCATTGCCCAAATAAAAACGGAACTTGCTGCTTCAAAAGATCCGTTAGGGTATGTAAAATTCAAAATTAAAAAAGCCTATAAAGTAGATACTGTAAATATTGAAAGCACAAGCTCGTTCGTAAATTTTGGCGATAGCCTGGCATATTTTGGAAAAGTAGGAGACGTATACGGCCCGTTTAAATCTAAGAACGGACAAAAATATTTGTTAGAAATATTGGGAAAAGCATCTAATACATTTTATCATGTATCACATATTTTATTGGACACCAGCACTTTTCAAAGGAAATTTGTAAATGCATTGGCTGATTCTATTATTTACAAGATCGAATCCGGCAAAAGCACATTTGAAGAGATGGCTATTACCTATAGCTCTGATAATGTCAGCGGAAGCAAAGGTGGCGAATTAGGCTGGTTTTGCCGCGGTGTGATGCTGCCTCAGTTAGATGCTGCTATTCAAATGCACAAGAAGGGCGATGTTTTTAAAGTATGGACCCAGATGGGCTTACATATCGTTACCTTAAAGGATAATCCGCGAAAAGACACAGGATTTGCTTTGATGTTGCGTGTCTTACTATAGTTAATATATTTACAGCTATACTTATAAAAATCGGGTAAAATAGTTTATTTTGCCAGTCGAAATTATAATTAGTGGATCCAAAGTTCAATATTCAATTAGCAGGTGCCAATGCAGACAATAACTCATTGTTTATGCAGTTGAGTTATTCGGCTGTTTCATTCATAACGATCGGGGAGGGCAATAAAATAACCTCAGTGGTAAACTATGATTTTCCTGCGGGTATCAATGAACTAACGCTGGTATCTTTTCTCAAAGATATTTTCACTACACATCCTTTATTGCAAAAAGAATTTAAAAAAGTAGATATTGTTTTTGCTTTTGCTATGTCTCTTTTAGTTCCTTATGATTTTCATAATAATGCTGCCAATAAAGCCATGTTTGAATTGGTATATGGAGATAGTCAGGATAATGTTTTAAAGAACGACCTCAGGTTTCAATATAATCTTTGTAATATTTATGAAGTACCAAGATTGGTTAACTCAATTGTTACAACAAAATTTCCAACGGCTACATTTACTCACCAGTATTCGATATTGCCTGATATTATTAAGGCAGGCGGTAACCATTTGTACGCTATTTTCGGCGAGTACGATGTAACAGCCATGTTATTGAAAGAAGGAAAGATACAGATCATTCAAAATTTTAAATACACGGCTCCTGAAGATGTTACTTATTATCTACTTGGCTTCTGTGAAAATTTCGACCTTAATATCAATGAAACTATACTGCATTTAAATGGCAGGATAACAAAAGATTCAGATCTTTTTAAAGAGATCGATTCCTATTTCTTACAAATAGAATACGCAACATTGCCTTCTTCATTTTATTATGCAGATGAAATAAAGCATTATCCTGCGCACCTTTTCAGTCATTTATTTGCAACAGCTTCATGCGTATAATAAGCGGTATACATGGAGGTAGAAAAATAAGTCCTCCTGCAAATATGCCTTACACAAGGCCAACAACTGATATTGCCAAGGAAGGCCTCTTCAACGTTTTACAGAACAACCTTGAAATAGATACGCTAAAAACACTTGATCTTTTTGGCGGCACAGGCTGCATCAGCTACGAATTGGCCAGCAGGGGTGCTGAAGACCTGACGATCATCGAGAAAGATAATCAGATGTACGATTTTATTAAAAAAACTGCAGCAGAACTGGAGTTTGAAAATTTCAAACTGATAAAGTCGGACGTATTTAAATATATAGAAACCTGCAAAGAACAATACGATTTTATTTTTGCCGGTCCTCCATATGCTTTAGGAACAATAGATGATTTGCCTAAGCTTATTTTCGAAAAGGATTTATTAAAACCTAAAGGCTGGTTTGTGTTGGAACATACGCCAAGAAACGATTATAAAAAATTCCCCCATTACAAAACCGAACGCAATTACGGTACTACAATCTTCTCTATCTTTATAAATAATAATGAATAATTCATCATTAGGTTATCCATTTATTTAGAATGCTAAAAACAGAAATAAGGAAAATATATAAGGATAAACGCCTTCAGCTTTCTTCTTCACAAAAAGAAAAGCTGGATGACCTGCTATTGATACAGTTTCAAAAATTACCGTTGCCTTATTTACAAGTGCTGTTAAGTTATTGGCCCATCGCAGCAATGAATGAGATCAATACACATACTATCACTGATTTTATTGAATTCAGAAATCCGGGAATACATATTGCATATCCGGTCACTGATTTTATTACGCATAAAATGACAGCTATATTAACTGATGAACATACAGAGTTTAGTGAGAACATGTACCGGATAACCGAACCCATTGCAACAGAAAAAATTTCTCCTGAATTGATAGATATTGTACTAGTCCCATTATTAGCCTTTGATACAAGAGGGTATAGGGTGGGTTACGGTAAAGGATTTTATGATAGGTTTTTGGCTGATTGTAAAAAAGATGTAATAAAAATTGGCTTAAGTTATTTTGAACCGATCAATATAATAGAAGATACAGATGGGAATGATATAAAATTGGATCATTGCATCACTCCTGATAAAATATATGATTTCAACAATTGATAAACTACTTTTGCTGATGCTTAAAAGCTTTCGTTATTTCCTGCTTCCTTTTTCCCTTATTTATGGCGCTATCGTCTGGCTAAGAAATTGGATGTTTGATAAAAATATTATCCGATCAAGCTCTTTTAATTTCCCCATCATTTGTATCGGTAATCTTTCTATTGGCGGTACAGGAAAAACGCCCATGGTTGAATATTTGATCCGCCTACTGAAGAACAATTACGAAACGGCAACACTAAGTCGTGGGTATAAAAGAAAGACAAAAGGCTTTGCTATTGCAGACGAACATACAACTGCATTAGAAATAGGAGATGAGCCGATGCAGTTTCACCAAAAATTTCCCGAAGTTACAGTGGCAGTAGGCGAAGAAAGATTAGTAGCGATCCCGCAATTGTTGCATGATAGGCAAAATACAGCGGTTATTATTTTAGATGACGCTTTTCAGCACAGGCCTGTTAGAGCGGGGTTAAATATTGTACTGACCGAATATAATAATTTATATACAAGAGATTTTATGTTGCCTGCCGGTGATCTCAGAGATGTAAAAAATAGCATTACAAGAGCTGGTATCATCGTAGTTACTAAATGCCCGGACAGTGTTTCAATAGAAGAGAAGAACCAGATCATTAATGAAGTAAAAAGAATGGAAGATCAACAGGTTTTTTTCACTACAACCGTGTATGGAAACCCGTATCATCTTTTTTCAAAAGAAGAAAAAAATATTGATACAGATACGAGTGTGTTATTGATCACCGGTATCGCCAATCCACAACCTTTAAAAGAATTGCTGGTAAGATCTGTAAGCACATACGATATGCTGCGTTACGCGGACCATCATATATTTACGATCGATGATCTTGAGGACATTAAAAAGCATTTTGAAAGGATCATCCCAGGCAATAAGATCATTCTAACTACTGAGAAAGATGCGGTAAGGTTACAGAAATTTAAAACCCAACTGAAAGATTTTCCGATCTATGTTATACCCGTTAGACATTCCTTTTTATTTGATGAAGACAAACAGTTTGATACAGCCGTAACAGCATTTATCACATCATTTAAAAAGTAAGCTATTGTTTAGGCAAGGGCGATCTGTCATCGAGTAAATTACCCGTATTGTTTACCGGCTTAGGAACAGGAGCCTGTCCGTCAGGTGTTACTTCTGTAAATACTTTTTCAACATGTAGCCATTTGCCATTCACCCATTTAAAACCTTCATAATCCCCATCACCAACCAATGTCCATTTTTTCTTAGGCTCGTTTGTTTCCGATATAAGGTGCTCAAAAATGATCATGCCCATATCATCGTCATAGGTCAACCTTGCACCCGCATCTTTTTTAAATTCCATTATATAACGGCTGACAGGAGCCCTGGCAACAGTATCCTTTTCAAAACTGAATATGGGATCGCCGAATACCGGTTGTCCATATACAAATTGCAAGATCTCAATTATCTTTTTTGTGCTCCTTATATTATTCTCGTCATAACCAAGTAAGGTGTAAATTTTTTGTCCGCTTTTTTCTTTCTCTACCATTCTATAATATACGGCACCAACCCATCCTTTATTGTCACCAACACTGTCGCTGATATCCTGCATGATATCAGATTTGTCGATCAACGGAAAAAGTTTAAGTGAGCCGTCTTCTGTCCGCATTTGTATAGCGCCATGATGTCGGATAACATTATCGTTCAATACCATCTGCCAGGTATATATTCTAAAGCTGCTATCAGGTGCATATATCTTCGAAACAGATTCTATAGAATCGAAAGGATAATAAAAAGAGTTGGTGGTTTTAAGTGCCCTTACAAACATTCTTGTAAAACTGCTATCCGCTTTAAAACGATCAATATCATTAATGCCTTGTAATAATTTTACCGAATAGACTTTTAACGAGTCTTCTTTTTTCTGTAAAAACTTAATATCGGATTTACTAAAACGTTGTTGTGTAAACCCAATTAAGCAGGTAGTTAAAAGTAGCGTTAGAAAAAGCAGTTTCTTCATACCTTAAATTTAACTAATACTTTAATAAGTAAAGGGATAATTGTTTTGGAGAAATAAATTTTAACGAATGATTATAATGCATTGGCAAAGTCAAGCAATGAATGATAGCTGGCATCGATTCTTTTATCGGTCAAACTAACTTCCGGCCTTGTAGTAGGAAGAAATATAGTATTAACACCAAGGTTGCGGCCAAACTCCATATCACTGATCGTGTTGCCAACCATTATGGCTTTGGTAAGATCGATATCTTTAAAATCTTTTACGGCCTGCAAACCCATGCCGGGGTTTGGTTTGCGGTTAAGGCTTGTTTCATCAAGATCAGGACAAAAATATATTTTATCAATTTTTCCGCCGGCAGCTTCAACTTCGCTACGCATATTATCGTGAATAATATGGAGGTTTTCAAGTTTTGTCAGTCCTTTACCCACACCCTTTTGATTGGTGATAATGATGATATATTTAAACTTAACAGTAAATATTTTGATCGCTTCTTTCACGCCATCATAAAAAATAAATTCTTCCCAGGTATGAACATAATCCTGGTATTTTTCATGATTGATTACACCATCGCGGTCTAAAAATAATGTCCAGCTTTTATCTATTTTTTTTAAATCAAGCATTTGCTACTAAAATGTTTTGTCTTTGAATTCTATTTGCGCTCTTTGATAATCTTCAGGAATACCAATATCGATAAAATATTCATCCTGAATATTTCCGTACATTTTGCGCTGGTTATAATATTTCTCTAAGTAATCTTTTTCAAAAGAGAATTTCTCCGGCAATTTTTCCTGTAAAAAATGTGCTACCTGTAAAGCATATATACCACCGTTTATTAATCCCTCTTCGTAAAATTGTTTTTCTTTAAAAGAAGCGATAGACCGGTCTGCATTTAATTCAACTACACCGTACCTGTCGAAATTATGCATTGGTTTTAGGCTCAGTGTACAATCGGCGCCATAAGCCGTTTGTGCTGCGGCCAGTAATTGCACATTAATAGAAAACATAGTATCTCCATTCAATACCAATACATTTTTCTCCCTTGCTTTAGCGCAGGCTAATTTTATGGCACCACCTGTTCCCAATGGTTCATTTTCAATTACAAACTGCGCATCGATCGTTTTAAATTCAGTATTGATGTAGGCTTCGATCACTTCATGTTTGTAACCAAGCGAAAAGATAAATTTTTCAACTCCCTGGTTTTGGAGCTGTTTTATCACATAATATAGAAAAGGTTTGCCCGCAACGGTTGCCATGCATTTTGGCAATTCTGCCACAACAGATCGTAATCTTGTGCCCAATCCACCAGCCAGTATAATGGTTTCTTTTATCATTGATTAGAGTTGCGCAAATGTAAAGATATTAGCGCAACTATTTTTTGAATTGATGTAGGCTCTAAAAAAAAGCAAGCCTCTTTTTAGGGAGGCTTGCTTTTTTTTTATTTGAATTAAACTACTATTGTTGCGGAGGCGTATCTGCTGCATCTGCTTGTACCACTTCATAAGCATTAACACCATTTACCTGTATCGGTTGAAATAATGTATTATTGAATTGATAATAACTGATATCGCCGGCATTTACCGTTGTGCAGCCATCCGGAAGGTCATATACTACTGCGCCTGCGGGAGCATCAACCACTTCAAAGTCAGTGCCGTTATCTATATAAAAAATGCCTGCAAAATAATAGAAGGTGCTTCCTCCTACAGTAACTGTTGCATAACCGGTTGGCAATGTATTAACGTGCATTCCTGTTGGTGGGGCTACTGCGACATAGCCATTATCCTTTGGCTGGTAATAAACACCCTGGTCATAATAATACGGTTGGTCGTTCCAGTTAACGATCACTGCAGTAGCAGCGAGAGATCCAAGAAAAAATCCAAAAGGGTGATAGAACGAACCATAAAAATATGGATGATAAGGATGGTAGAAATAAGGATTGTAAGCATAATAACGCCTGCCTCCCCAAACATATGGCGGACGGATATATGCAGGGCGATGATAACCGCCCCAAGGTCTGTGCACAAATGTACCACCCGGCCTGCCACCTACTGGTCTATAACCTCCCGGAACTCTGTGATAGCCGCCGCCTGGCCTGTATCCACCACCTGGTCTTACTCCGGGTGAAGGCCTGTATCCCATACCCGGTCTGGCACCCGTGCCTGATCTTGCTCCGCCCCCGGAAGGTCTCATGGAAGCACCACCCGGTCTTCCTCCGTTTCCGCCACGACTACCTCCGCCACCGCCATGACCGCCACCACCATGACCACCTCTTTGTGCAAACACCGTATTGTTGTCCACACATATTAATAATAAAGAAGCAGTGATTACTATCCCTGCTCTTTTAATGTACGAAAGAGTTTTTTTCATAAGCTTTTTAATTTTATTAATACAAATTCTGTGCTGTATTTTATGTTTAAAGCTAATAATTCCTTTTGTTAATTATTAAAATTCAACATGTAATATTATAGACGGTATTTTTATACTATGAACTGTATTTTAATGGCATAAAAATTAACTTCTAAATGTCTTTTTTATCGAAAGAATACCCTGAAAGTTGCTTATTTTTACAAAAAGAATATTGTATGATTATTTTCGTAGCCGGTTTACCTTATGATTTAGATGATGCAGAATTAGAAGAGATTTTTGAAAAGTTTGGAGTAGTAAATTCTGCAAAAGTAGCTATTGATAAAGAGACTGGTAAAAGTAAAGGTTTTGCATTTGTAGATATGCCTAACAGTGTAGAAGCAAAAGATGCGATTGAAAACTTGAATGATATTTCCCTGGGTAAAAAACCAATGGTTGTTAAAGAAGCCGAAGAACGTACCAAACCAGGTGGCGGTCAGGGTGGTGGAGGTTTTCGCGGCGGCAATAGTAGTGGTGGTTTCAATAATAACCGTGATCGAAATCGTTATTAATATTATTTCCCAGCTAAGTAATTCTACTCAACATCGTTGTGTCACTCACTTGTACTATTAGTTCTATGCGCAACTTTTTATACAGATAAAGTGCGGGCCGTATAATTATTATTATTGATCAGTTTCGCAGCGATAAAAGAAAGCGAGCCGAGTACTATACCGGAAACAGCCCCTGAAATAATTCCTGTAAAAAACATCATTACCTGTGGGTCGTCCGGCATCAAAAGCCTTTGCATTATTTGCATTTCTGCGTCATGATTCGTTGCGTATATGGTAAAAAAGGTTAAATGCAAAACCGTCATCCAAACAGCATTCAAAATGCTTACAGCTAAGCCATTTAGAAAGTATTGGACTGTGCAATATCTTGCAATTACAAAAGCGCTGATAATAAAGATCCCACTCCAACAAAAAGGCTCAAAAGTAACAGGGATCAGATACACTGTTGCAAAACCCATCGCTACACCAAATGCGGATAATAAAAAGATCAATGGCCATTTCATACTTTAAATTTTGATTATACAAATCCAAAGATAAAAGGCCTTAACAGAGAAGAAGGGATAATAGTATTAAGTTATTGTTGTGTTTACCGGATATTGCATTGTTACATTTACTATCATTTACCAGTAAAGGTTGGGTAATAAATATTTATTTTTTTTGTCTCTATTTTAAGCTAAAATGAGTGTGTTATATCATATTATTGCAATTCAATAATTAAAAAATATCTATGAAAAAAGCATTTTTATTGGTTTGTGTTGCGGCTCTTCTTTTCTCTTGTAAAAAATCAGGTAGCGGGACATCTACTAACAATAATAATTCTAATAATAACAACAATAATAATACACCCGGTAACGATTCTCTTTTCTTTGTAATATCAATAAGGGATTATAGTCCGCAAAACCTTGTTAATGATTCTATTGTTTATAATAGCGCTAATAAAATAGCTAAATTTCTGCAATATGAATATGATACTACTTCCGGACCGGCAATTGCAGATAGTATTAGAACTGTTTTTTCATTTTCAGGTGCAGATACAATACCTTCTTCTTATATATCTTACCAAGACGGAACTACAGATCCTCATTTATTAAGTTATGATGGTCAGGGCCGTATTGTGAAAGATACATCAACTTCAGGGTCAGGATATGTTGCTTATTTCTCTTATCCTAATAATGAGATAGTGTCTACAGTTCTTTTTGAAGGAACGTATGTTGATACTCAGATCGATACACTGTTTATGGGGAGTAATAATATAAATTCAAGTGCGTTGTATTATTCCGGAGGAGACTTTTCAACTATTCATTTGAGTTACTCTTCTTACAATAATCCGGTTTATAACCCTGGTATTGAAAATGGTGTTGGGCCGTTACTATATCTTCTATGTCTTGATGGATATGGAGGGGGAGCCGATTATATTTCAAAAAAACAAACAAGTAGTGAAAGTATTATTCAGGATGGAACTTTTTTAGGTAGTTTCAATTTTAATATTTCTCTCGACTCACGTGCAAGAGTATCACAGTATACCGCGAGCGGAGCAACTGTTTTATATACTTACAAATAAGAAGTTATTTTAAATAATTAAAATCCTCCGCTTTTATAAGGCGGAGGATTTTTTTGATCTGTAAAGACCACTAATTGCTTAATAGTTTCTTTTCCATTTCCAGTATTTTATTTACATCAAAGAACAGACCTTTGATATTATATTTATTTTCTTTAACGCCTAAGTAATCGCAGCCCGTTTGTGTTAATGTTTGTTCGCCGGAAAAATCAAAACCTAAAATTTGTAACATATCATACTCCTGGCTTACCATTATTACAAAAAAACCTCTTTCCTCAGTTCGGCCATCGCCCGATGACAATATAGTTTTTATGATCTTTTCTTTTTTAAAATTGATCAGGTTCGCTAAACTGTCATTGCCTGTTTTGATATAAGAGTAGGAAAGGATATTCAGATCACGCAGGCTGAATGGATTTATTTTTAAACCAATATTTTCATAATAAACAGCACTGTCATAATCCGCTAACGTTAATAATTTTTTGTCGTATAGTTTCCCTGTAGAATCAGAATAAGTTGAACCGCCGTATGGAATATAACCAGGTTGAGAAGGAGCGCCGTAAAATAATAAAGTGTATTGCTCTTCGGTTAAAGTCGTATCATTATTCTGGTACCTGGCAAAAAGCTTTGGATAATAATTATCAGACTTCTTTTTATTTATTTCTTTTTCAATTTTTTTATAATTCGGTTTATATATTTTACGCTGCGCGTAATTATAGCTTACAAAAAAGGTGAGTAACAGTATTATGATCAATTGTTTCTTCATAGAGCAATTTTTAGTTGATAAAACATTTATTATTTCAATGTCTCGTCTAACCATTTAAAAAATTCATGTTGCCATACCAATGCATTTTGCGGACTTAATACCCAATGGTTCTCTTCCGGAAAATAAATAAACCGGCTTTTAATACCTCTAAGCTGTGCAGCCTGAAATGCTTGCTGGCCCTGACCGATCGACACACGGAAATCTTTGCCGCCCTGGAAGATGAGGATTGGCGTGTTCCATTTCTCTACCATATTGCTTGGCGATTGACTAAAAGATCTTTGTGCAACAGCATTGTCTTTCTCCCAATATGCGCCGCCTTTTTCCCAGTTCTCAAAAAACATTTCATCCGTAGTGCCGTACATACTTCTAAAATCAAAAACACCATCATGTGCTATAAAAGTTTTGAAACGATTATTATGAATACCTGCTAAATAAAAAACAGAGAAGCCACCATAGCTTGCGCCAACACAGCCTAAACGGTTTTTATCTACGTAAGGTTCTTTGCTGGCATCATCAATGGCACTTAAATAATCCTGCATAACCTGGCCACCCCAGTCTTTACTTATCTGTTCGTTCCATTGTGTGCCATGCCCGGGCATACCCCTGCGGTTTGGCGCTACAATAATATAGCCTTGAGATGCCATCAATTGAAAATTCCAGCGGTAAGAATAAAATTGTGTGAGTGCAACTTGTGGTCCGCCCTGGCAATATAAAAGTGTTGGGTATTTTTTTGTTGAATCGAAATTTGGCGGATAGATCATCCAGACCAGCATTTCTTTTCCATCGGTTGTTTTTACAAAACGCCTTTCTGTTTTACACATCCCGATCGTTGCATAAGTAGGCGTGTTAACATGCGTTAATTGTTGCATAGAACCATCCGCTAGTTGAACACTATACAATTCTTTAGCATGGTTGATATCTTCCCTGCCAACGATCATGGTATTACCACTTTGTCCAATAATATCATCTACATCAAAATCGCCTTTGGTAATTTGTGTCACTACAGGAAGTGCTTTTGAATGGCCAGGGTAGGTTACTTCAAATAATTGCGACGTTCCATTTACAGGAGCTGTAAAATAGATCCTTTTACCATCAGCACTCCATTTAAAATTATCTACATGTATATCATCTCTTGAAGCAGTAAGGTTCATTTTAACAGAACCATTCATTACAACGATATCATTTTTATCAGATTCATATCCATCTCTTTTCATACTCAACCAGGCAAGCTGGCCCTGTTTATTATATGCGGGTGCAACATCATAACCCATCATTCCTTCGGTAAGGTTAGTTGTTTTACCAGTGGCAAGATCATATGCGTAGATATCAGTGTTGGTACTGATAGCATTGGCGGTACCAAATTTTTTCTTACAAGAATAAATGATCTGTTTGCTATCATTACTCCAAACAAATTCACCAACATCATAAGGTTCTTCCGGCATAATGTCGGTTGTATCTCCAACCTTGCTGCCATTATTTGCTAGCGCTAATTTGAGGTGGTTAAATTTACCATCTGACCATTTATCCCAATGGCGATAATTAAGACTATCAAAAATATAAACATTCGATTTTGGAAGATCCGGATAACTGTCTGAACCAAAAACCTTTTTTACTTTAACGGCTTCGGCAGTAAGAATATATTTTCCGTCGGGTGATATTTTATTGCTTGGCAAAATCAGTTCAGGATTGCTGACCATCACCGGATCGCCGCCGGTTACAGGGATCATATAACTTTGTGCATTTGATTTGTTCTCAGCAATATCGGGCGTACTAACATTGTATACAATAAACTTTCCGTCTGTAGATATGCCTGAGCCCGTGACTCTTCCGAGCTGCCAAAGTAATTCTGGTGTCATTTTGTTTTGTGCAAATGTGAAAGTGGTTAAAAAAATGGCGGTTATAATAAATATCAATCTTCTGATTAGCATATAAATACTTTATGATGGTTTTCGCATAAGCGAAAAAATATTTACTAAGTTAAGAACTTTGAATGTGAAAAGAAGGTTATTTATACTCGCCGAAAACTTTTCTCAACTCATCAGATATTTCGCCGAGGGTACAGTGATTTTCGACGGCTTCGATCACCAATGGCATTAGGTTTTGGCCACCGATAGCTGCATTGTTAAGCTGTTGCAGGCACTTCATTACTTTGCTGTTATCTCTCGTAGTTTTTAACGCATTTAATTTGTCAGTCTGTATCTGCCGGATGCTGTCATCTATTTTAAAGCCGGAGATCATACTCTTTTCATCGACCTCAAACTTGTTTACGCCAACGATGATCTTTTCTTCTTTTTCAACTTGTTGTTGATGCACGTAAGCGCTGTTACTAATTTCATTTTGAATAAAGCCTTGTTCGATAGCGTTCACACTGCCACCCATGACATCAATTTTCTCTATTATTTTCCACGCAGCAGTCTCTACTTCGTTGGTCAATGTTTCTATAAAATAGCTTCCTGCTAATGGATCAACAGTGTCCGGCGCGCCACTTTCAAAAGCTACTATTTGTTGTATGCGGAGTGCTGTTGTAGCAGCATTTTCGCTTGGTAAACTTACTGCTTCGTCGTAACCATCGGTGTGTAAACTCTGTGTACCGCCCAAAACTGCGGCCAGTGTTTGTATAGTAACCCTGGCAATATTATTTAACGGCTGTTGCGCAGTTAAGGTAACGCCGCCTGTTTGTGTATGAAAGCGCAGCATCATTGCCTTAGGATCTGTAGCACCAAGCTTTTTCATTATCTTGGCCCACATCCTTCTTGCCGCACGAAATTTTGCTATCTCTTCAAACAAATTATTTTGCGCGTTGAAGAAAAAAGAAAGGCGCTTACCGAAGGTGTCTATATCTAATCCTTTGTCCAGAGCGGCTTTTACGTAAGCTTTACCGTTACTTAGTGTAAACGCAATTTCCTGTACTGCCGTACTTCCCGCTTCGCGGATATGATAACCGGAGATAGAGATCGTGTTCCATTTAGGTAATTCTTTTGCGCACCATTCAAAAATATCCGTGATGATGCGCATGGATGCTTTTGGCGGATAGATATAAGTTCCTCTTGCTTCATATTCTTTTAAAATATCATTTTGTATGGTACCGGTAATTTTTGTAAGATCAGCACCTTGCTTTTTTGCCAGGGCAACATACAGTGCCAATAAAATATAACCTGTTGCATTGATCGTCATGGAAATGGAAATATCTTCCAGCGTAATGCCTTCAAATAATCTTTCCATGTCTGCTAATGAATCTATTGCTACGCCTACTTTTCCTACTTCACCTTCTGCTAACGGATGATCGCTATCATAACCAATTTGTGTAGGCAAGTCAAAGGCAACACTTAAACCGTTTACGCCTTGTGATAATAAATAATGGTAGCGTTTGTTGCTTTCTTCTGCCGTGCTGAAGCCTGCATATTGTCGCATGGTCCAGAGTTTGCCGCGGTACATATCGGGTTGTATGCCTCTTGTAAAAGGGAACTCTCCCGGTAGTTCGTTTGATGGAACAGATTCCGTGTAAAGTGGTTTTATTTCTATGCCTGAATCAGTGAATATTTTTTTCATACAGATGAATTTTCTTTTCTTTTTTGTCTGAATTGGGATTCGTCGGATTTTGGGATTAATCGGATTTCTTGTTCTTAAATCCAACGAATCCCAATTTAGACAATAGCTAAATCGCATTGCAACAGTTCCAAGTACTCCCGAAAGCCTTCGGGAACTGAAGTTTAATTATTGTACTAAAGTTAGGCAAAAAAAGGACGACCGACGACTGATAACCGACGACCGAAAGAAGTTAGCTCTTTCAATTGTCAGCGGTGGTCAGTGGCCGGTCGTCTGTGTCGAAAAAAAATTACAATATCTTTTTCGCCTCGATCTGCAACGCATCTAAAACGAGACTGCTAAGTTCTGCCTGCGGATTGATAGACGCATATTCTAATAAACGTTTGCTAAGGTCGATCGCTGGTCCTTGCGATGGCAATGTTGCAGCAACCTGGTTAATGATGTAAACATTCTGATCTTTTAAATTTCCGATCGCTTTCCACATTTCTGCGCTTACATATATCTGCTGGCTGGTATTGTATTCGTATTCACTGCGCAATGTCTGTATCAGGGTTAACTGAAGTTCGAGTATGCTGATATCACTGTACGGGGTACGACTCACCAAATTTTTAAATGCTGCTCTTTCAGCGAATAGCGTTAATCGTTCATAAGCCTGTAAACGTAATTTGATCGTTTCGTTATTTAATCCCAGGCGTTCTTTGAAAAGCGCTTTCATGGCGTGAAATTCGAATAATAACCAGGTGATAGCGCCTAATAAAAGAATGGTTACGGGTACCGCAACATCCTGGTAAGTAATTAGTAATAAAGTCATGTTTTTTAATTTGTAGGCAAAAATACAGTAATCTTTCGCCAATTATTTCCTGCTTTCGAAAAGAGTGGATAAGTATAGATTTTTAAATAATTGTACCTTTGTATCAAATTATACATCATGGAAGCTGTAGTAAAATCACCGGTAAGTTTTACCCAAAATGCGGTAGCGGAAATAAACAGGCTAATGAGCGAAGAAGGCTTTGATAAAACCCACTTATTAAGAGTAGGAGTAAAAGGCGGTGGTTGCAGTGGCATGACATACGTGTTAGGCTTCGACGCAAAAACAGATAAGGACGATATTTTTGTAATAGAAGGTGTTCCCTGCATCATGGAAAAATCTCACGGTATCTATTTAATGGGTATGGAGATCGATTGGCAGGGCGGGTTAAACTCAAGAGGTTTTACTTTTAATAACCCAAATGCCAGCAAGACCTGCGGTTGCGGAACCAGTTTTGCCGTATAGATTATTTTAATTTTCCTGCATATTTAATTAAAGCAAAAGCCCCGTCTTACTTATAAGCGGGGCTCTTCTGTTTTCGATATAGCTAATATTTTATTTGGTTGTATTTATCCTTTTGATTTCTATTGTGAAACGACGATACACTTGTTTTTATTTGATTATAAGCAAGAAATTACCCGTTTTAATTTGTATTTAGCGTTTAAGCATACTTGTTAGGTTGTTGTAATTGCGAGAATAAGATTGTAAAAGCATCCTAAAACAAAAGCCCCGCTAAACAGCAGGGCTTCGTTTTTTCAGTATAGCTAATATTTTAATGGTCGGCTGTTTTTTTGTCTGAACTTAAAATTTCAGCTTCTCCCAATGCTTTGTCTTTTGCAAAGTCAACCAATATTGGCGCTGCAACAAAGATCGAAGAATAGGTACCTGTTATAACACCTATCAACATCGCGAAGGCGAAACCTCTTGTTACTTCGCCACCGAATACAAATAAGATCAATAGCGTTAAGAACACGGTTAAGGATGTCATGATCGTACGGCTCAATGTGTCATTGATAGCGCGGTTAATGATATTGCCTTTATCGCTTGCTTTAGAACCTTTACTGTATTCACGGATACGGTCAAATACAATTACCGTATCATTCATACTGAACCCGATCACCGTTAATATCGCAGCGATAAAATGCTGATCTATTTCAAGTGGGAAAGGAACAATGTTTTTAAAGAAAGAGAACACGGCTAATGTAACCAATACATCATGCAATAATGCAACGATCGTTCCCAATGAGTATCTCCAATCGCGGAAGCGAATGAAGATGTACAAGAAAATGATCAGGATCGCAAAGAGTGTTGCTTTGATGGCGCCATTCTTAAGATCTTCAGAGATTGTTGGTTGTACTGTTTGTGAACTTTGAATATTGTTCTTGGCAAAATCTGCGTAGCTAACACCAGGTAAAGCTTTTGCTAAACCTGTATATAAAGCTGTTTGTACAACGCTATCCGCATTGTCAACACCTTTCATGTAAGAAGTTGTGATGTTTAAATGCTTGCTGTCACCAACTGTTTTGATCACAGGATAATCTCCGCCCAATGCATTTTTAAGGTCATCGCGAACATCATCATTTTTTACAGCTTGAGCAAATTGAATGGTATAACTACGACCACCTTTAAATTCAACACCCTCATGGAAGCCGTTGAAATAAGAAGCAATACCCAACATCAATACCACAACAGAAATACCATAAGCTACTTTTCTATATTCAATAAATTTAAAACTTGTATGGTTGAATATCTTTTTAGAGATACCCGTAAAATAATTAAAGTGACGGTTTTTGTTTGTCCAGAAATCAGTGATCAATCTTGATACTAAAATTCCGCAAAACAATGAAAGCGTGATACCCAACATCTGTGTTGTAGCAAATCCAAGTACCGGTCCAAGTCCGAAAATGAACAACATCGCTGCAGTTAAGAAAGTGGTAACGTGGGCATCAATAACCGGAGCCAAAGAGCGTTTGTAACCATCGCTAACCGCCTGCGGATAATTTTTTCCTTTTGTTAATTCTTCTTTTATTCTTTCAAAAATAATTACGTTGGTATCAACCGCCATACCGATGGTTAAAACCAAACCTGCGATACCCGCAGCCGTTAGTGTAAACCCTAATGCAGTTAATACACCCACCGTAAATAAGATGTTTAATATTAAAGAGATGTTTGCTACCCAACCACCTGTGTTGTAGTAGATCAACATCAAAGCAAAAATTACAATGAAAGCGATCAAGAATGCTTTGGCACCACCTTGTACAGATTCTTTACCAAGCGTTGGCCCGATAACTTGTTCTGCAACAATTTTAGCAGGTGCATCTAATTTACCCGATTTTAATGTATTCGCAAGATCCTGTGCTTCTTCGATAGAGAAGTTGCCGGATATTTCAGAACGGCCACCTTCGATAGGTCCGTTTACATTTGGGGCAGAATAAACAACATCATCCAATACAACAGCAATAGCTCTGTCTGTATTATCAGCCGTCATTTTCGCCCATATTTTAGCGCCGGTGTTCGTCATTTCCATTTCGATAGAAGGGCGGCCGCGGTCATCAGTTCCTTGTGTAGCTTCTTCAACGCCATCACCTTCCAGTTTAGCTTTATCACTTCCCGGAACGGTTTTGATAGCATATAAAGGATAATAACGCTGACCTGTTTTTTCAACTTTTTCTTCTACACCTAATAAAAATTTACAGTTAGAAGGAAGATTGTCTTTAACAACATCCAGGTTCATGTAGGAATTAAATACACCGGTATCTTTTAATGCAATGCTACCGATAGCAGGAGAATAAATTGACTTACCCGTTTTAGGATCCTGCTGAGGATTAATAGGGTTGATCACTTTATAGAATGCATTTTTATTTGCATTGATCTTATTAGAATCAGCTTGATTTTTTTGTGCCGTATCATGTGCAACGCCGCTTAAATAAGCAGCCAGGCTTTTATCTACGTTATCGAGTGAGGTAGCTAATTCGCCAATATTATACACTTCCCAGAATTGCAGGTTAGCGGCAGATTGCAAATATTTTCTTACTCTTTCTTTATCAGTAACACCTGCCAATTCGATATTGATAATGCCTTTGTTCTCATCTAAATTAATATTAGGCTGAGCAACACCGAATTTATCGATACGCTTTAAAAGTATCTTATACGTTTGTTGGATCGCAACTTTTGATGTAGCGCGGATCTTATCAGTAACCACATCATCGTTATCGCTTACTTTAACATCTTTACCAGGACCAGCAAAAATTGTAGAAAGATTAGTTCCGGGATTTTGTTGCGTATATGCATTGCGAAACAAGGTTATGTAATCAACATCGCTTCCAACTTTTTGTTGATCGGCCGTTTCGATCGCTTTCAACAAAGCAGGATCTTTAGGGTTGTTACTTAAAGATTTCAATAAACCTTCAAGACTTACATCCATAGTAACGTTGATACCACCTTGCAGATCCAAACCTAAGTTCAGTTCGTTTTCTTTACACTTTTGGTAAGTCGTTCCAACCAAAGGATAAATTTCTTTATCTCTTGTACTATCTAAAATGCGTTGCATTTTATTTTTCACCAACGCTTCTTTATCGTCAGCACTGGCATCCGGATATTCGGATTTAATAATTTTTTCAGCCTGTATTTTCACTTTGCTTTCGTAGCTGCGTACAACCCATGTGTACGAAAGTTCCCAAATAGAAATAAGTGTAAGTGCAATCGCGAAGAACCAAACCAAACCTTTCAGTTTCATATATATATTCTTTTAGTAGGTATTATGTTATTTTTCAAGGGCTGCAAAGATAGGGGAAAAAGCATTTTAGTGTAAAGTTCTTAAAAATCATTAGAACCGGACGACTGACGACCGACCACCGACCACCAGAAGAGTGTTTTACCGTGGTCGGTGGTCGGTGGTCAGTCGTCTTTTTTTTAAATCCTCAAATTGTCAAATCAAAATTCATAAATTTGCACGCTAAAATCATTCTTTACAAAAAAACAAATAAGTGTCTTACAATCCTTTATTAGCCGACAGAATTAACGCACTGGAAGAAAGTGCCACCCTTGCTATGAGCAAAAAAAGCCGTGAAATAGCGGCTCAGGGCCACGATGTAATTAATTTAAGTGTAGGAGAACCAGATTTCAAAACCCCAAAACATATCTGCGAAGCAGCTAAAAAAGCGATCGATGACGGGTTTCATGCATACACACCCGTTTCAGGTATTCCTGAACTCCGTACTGTGATTGCAGAAAAACTAAAAAGAGAAAATAACCTTGATTGGAAGGCAGAAAATATCATTGTATCAACAGGTGCTAAACACTCTTTAGCAAATGTGATCGAAACATTGATCAATCCCGGGCAAGAAGTCATCATTCTAGCTCCATACTGGGTTAGCTATGCCGAAATGGTAAAAATAGCCGAAGGAAAAAGCGTAATTATCGATGGCAGCTTTGAGAATGATTTCAAAGTAACACCGGCTCAGTTAGAAGCGGCTATCACTCCAAAAACAAAGATCATCATGTACGCTTCGCCGAACAACCCAACAGGGTCTGTTTACAGCGAAAAAGAGTTGAGGGCTTTTGCAGCGATTGTTGCGAAGCATCCAAACATCTTTGTATTGGCGGATGAGATCTATGAATATATCAACTTCACCAACGAAGGCAATTTTAGCATGGGCAGCATTCCTGAGATAAAAGACAGGGTAATTACTGTAAACGGTTTCAGTAAAGGCTTCGCTATGACAGGATGGAGAGTAGGCTGGACAGCCGCTGCAAAATGGATCGTAGATGCTTTGGATAAATTACAGGGCCAGGTTACCAGCGGAACGAATAGTATCGCTCAGAAAGCGGCTGCAGTAGCCTTCACCAATATGGAAGCGCCTAAAATGATGTTAGAAGCATACAGGCGCCGCAGGGACCTTGTAATTGCTAAATTAAAAGAGGTTCCGGGCTTTAAAGTCCGCGTACCAGATGGCGCATTTTATGCTTTCCCGGATGTAAGCTATTATTTTGGAAAATCTGATGGAAAAACAACAATTCATAATGCCGATGAATTGTGCCTTTGGTTATTAGAAACTGCTTATGTAGCTGTTGTAACAGGTAATGCATTTGGTGCTCCAAACTGTATTCGTTTAAGTACAGCCGCAAGCGATGAAAAACTCGTAGAAGCTGTTGAAAGAATGAAAACAGCTTTAGCTAAATTGAAGTAAACCACACAAAAAATAAGAAAAAAACCGCAGTCTGGCACTGCGGTTTTTTCGTAAGTATAAGTAGAGAAGAAATTATAATAAAAACCTTACCTGATCCGTATTTACTTGTTATAATCTTACATTAATCTGGTACAATTATTGTATTAAAATCAGGGTATTTTGTTTGGTTTTTTATTTATCACAATTAAATACTTTACTATGATTTCGATCGACAAAATTTCACATTGGAGTATCGCTCACAATCCAAAATGGCTTGCTTTTGTTAGGGTTGGTTTAGGTCTTGCCTTATTAACAAAAGGGTTATCTTTTTTGTATCACCCATTGAGTTTTCATGACCTTGTTACAAGTTCATTAAAAGTAAACGCAGTATGGGTTGACAATTCAATTATATGGATAAATATAATTGCAGGATTCTTTATCCTTATCGGTTTTCTTACAAGATTAGCCAGCATCGTACAGTTCCCGCTTGTACTCGGCGCACTATTTTTCGTAAATGCCGGTGACAGTGTTTTCGCATTTCAAAACAGTTTGATCTTCTCCGTACTTATATTGCTTTTATTAGCAGTATTCTTTGTAGAAGGTGATGGACCAGTTTCCATTACAAACTATGTAAAAAATGAGAATAATAACAGCTAGTTGGATTAACATATACTCCTTAACGCCGCAGTCGATCTGCGGCGTTTTTATTAATTTAAAGAAAATCGTAATATTTTATAATATTTTTATAATTAAGGCGTTACCTATATAGATTGCTTATTTATCACCCTTAAATACCTATGTTATATGACTTTACAACACAAAATTGCCGATTGGGCTGCAGCCCACAACCCAAAATGGCTTGCATTTTTCAGAGTAGCACTTGGCCTTAGCCTCTTGCTTAAAGGTTTTTCTTTTTTTAATCACTCATTGCAGTTTCATGATCTGATGGTTAGTAGTTTCCATGTCGATCAGGTCTGGATGGATTACGCTGTTATCTGGATAAATATAGCGGCAGGATTTTTAATATTGATCGGAGTATTTACCAGATTGGCTTCTCTTATACAGATCCCAATAGTAATAGGCGCCATCATTTTTGTACATGCGCGTGATGGTATTTTTGCCTTCGAAAGCGGCTTGCTTTTTTCTATACTGGTACTGCTGTTATTAGTAGTGTTTTTTGTAGAAGGAGATGGCCAGGTATCTTTCATGAATTATTATAAAACGGAAGTCGACACCGCAAATAAATAAGTTTTTTCAGAATTAGGTTTTAATCTCTACTGCGCCACAGTTTCAAAACTGTGGCGTTTTTATGTTACGGCTCTTTAATCGCCAAAAATAAGTTACTTTTGCTGCTCTCAAAAAGAGGACAAGTAAGGATGAAGAATATCAGGAATTTTTGCATTATTGCACATATTGATCACGGTAAAAGTACTTTGGCAGATCGTTTATTGGAATTTACCCATACTATTGGTGAAAGAGATATGCAATCTCAGGTACTGGATGATATGGACCTTGAAAGAGAAAAAGGTATCACCATTAAAAGCCATGCTATCCAGATCAATTATAAATTGAACGGAGAAGAGTATGTGTTGAATTTGATAGATACGCCCGGCCACGTAGATTTTAGCTATGAAGTGAGTCGTGCATTAGCTGCTTGCGAAGGCGCTTTGTTATTGGTAGATGCATCACAGGGAATACAGGCACAAACAATATCCAATTTATATTTAGCCATTGAAAATAACCTGGAAATTATTCCGGTTATTAATAAAATAGATATGGATGGTGCTATGATCCCTGAAGTACAGGATCAGATCGTAGAATTGATCGGTTGTAAAGTAGATGATATTTTATTGGCAAGTGGTAAAAGCGGCATTGGTATTGAAGAGATATTAGCAGCGATCATCAAACGCATACCTGCACCAACAGGCGATATCAATGCGCCATTACAGGCCTTGATATTTGACAGTGTATACAATTCTTTCAGGGGTATCATTGTTTATTACAGAATATTTAATGGTACGCTAAAGAAAAATGACAAAATTAAATTCTCGAATACAGGATTAGAATATGGTGCGGATGAAGTAGGTATTTTAAAATTAGGGATGGAAGCCAAGAGCGAAGTAAGGGCGGGAGATGTGGGCTACATTATCACGGGGATTAAAAATGCAAGAGAAGTAAAAGTTGGAGATACCATCACAACGATGGTTAATGGTTCTACAGAATCTATCAAAGGATTTCAGGATGTTAAGCCAATGGTATTTGCAGGTATTTTTCCTGTAGAGACAGACGCTTTTGAAGAGCTTCGGGATTGTATGGATAAATTACAATTGAATGATGCTTCTTTAACTTTTGAATTAGAAACTTCACAGGCATTGGGCTTTGGTTTTCGTTGCGGCTTTTTAGGAATGTTGCACATGGAAATTATCCAGGAACGTTTGGAAAGAGAATTCAATCAAACAGTAATCACAACTGTACCCAATGTAAGCTTTACTGCTACTACATCTAAGGGCGAAGTGATCATTATTAATAATCCTACAGAAATGCCTGATCCTACAAGGATCGCGAAGATAGAAGAACCATTTATAAGGGCACAGATGATCAGTAAACCTGATTATATTGGTAACATTATGACTTTATGCATCAGCAAACGTGGCGTAATGATCAGTCAGCAATATTTAACACCAAGCAGGGTTGAGCTAACATTTGATATGCCATTAACGGAAATCGTTTTTGATTTTTATGATAAATTAAAAAGCATGACAAGGGGCTATGCTTCTTTTGATTATCATCCGATCGAATACAGAGAAAGTGATATTGTGAAAATGGATATTTTATTGAACGGCGAAAAACTAGATGCATTAAGTGCGTTGATACATAGAGCAAGGGCGCATGAGTTTGGAAGAAAGCTATGTGAGAAATTAAAAGAATTATTACCACGTCAGCAATTTCAAATTGCTATCCAGGCATCAATTGGTGCTAAGGTAGTCGCAAGAGAAAACATCAGCGCCATACGTAAAGATGTAACGGCTAAATGTTATGGTGGTGATATCAGCCGTAAACGTAAATTATTGGAAAAACAAAAAGAAGGTAAAAAGAGAATGAAGCAGATCGGCAATGTGGAAGTGCCGCAGGAAGCATTCTTGGCAGTGCTTAAATTAGATGATTGATGATATTAAAATGATCAAAAAACAATAGATCAAATTACAAATAGCGAATAATAAAAAAGACAAATTCATGCACTGAATTTGTCTTTTTATGTGTTATAACAATTTACCAATTCCAGTTATGAAATTTGATCTATTGTCTTTTGGAATTTATAATCTTAAAACTGTTCTAATTTGCTAAAGAAGAAATCGCCTTCGATCAAAGCGTTCTCATTACTATCACTTCCGTGAACAGCATTTTCTCCAATTGAAGCAGCATATAATTTACGGATAGTACCTTCTGCTGCTTGTGCAGGATTGGTAGCGCCGATCAGTTTGCGGAAATCTTCCACTGCATTGTCTTTTTCTAAGATAGCAGCGGTAATTGGCCCCTGGCTCATAAATTCTACTAATTCGCCAAAGAAAGGTCTTTCTCTGTGCACACCATAAAATTCACCGGCTTTTTCAGCACTAAGGTGAAGCATTTTCATTGCCACGATCCTGAAACCTGCGGCATTTATCATACTTAAAATTGCACCAGTATTGCCTTTGGCAGTCGCATCTGGCTTGATCATCGTAAACGTTCTCTTACTCATCAGTTAATAATTTTGAGGTGCAAAGATAAGGCGTAATTTAATTAGGAAATGAGCAAATTGTTAAATCCCCGATCTGGTTATTTGGTAATTGGCTAATTAAAAGTACTTTTGCCCGCTTTATGCTAACAATCGATCAATTATATCCACTGCTGTCTCAACCCAAAAAGATAGTCATAACAATGCATCAAAAACCTGATGGCGATGCTATGGGGTCTACCTTGGGCTTGTATCATTTTCTAAAACAGTTAGGACATACGGTTACTGTTATTTCACCAACTAACTGGCCAAGTTTTTTAAATTGGATGCCCGATAGCAAATTGGTAATTGATTATGAAGCGTATACGCAAAAAGCAGATGCAATTATCGATGAGGCAGAATGGATATTTTGTCTTGATTTTAATACCCTTAGCCGTACAAAAAAAATGGAGCCTAAATTGGATAGTTCAACAGCTGTTCGCATTTTAATAGACCATCACCAGGAGCCGCAGGTTGATAAATTTGCTTATGGAGTTAGCGATACCGGTAAAAGTTCAACTTGTGAAATGGTATATGATTTCATAGTAAATTCGGGCAATACAGATAAAATAAATATAGAAATCGCAGAATGTTTATATGCAGGTGTGATGACTGATACAGGATCGTTCCGTTTCCCATCTACTTCAGCAAGTGTGCACAGAATGGTGGCAGCACTAAAAGATAAAGGATTAGAACATAGTGATGTCCACGAAGCTATATTTGATAATAACACGGAAAACCGCTATCGTTTTTTAGGAAATATCCTAAGCAACAGGATGGAGCTTTTTTATGAATATAACACCGCATTAATAGTGATACCACAAAGCGATCTGATAAAGTATAACGCTAAAACCGGTGATACAGAAGGCCTGGTAAATTATCCGTTAGGTATTCAGGGAATAAAATTCGCTGCTATTATAATCGACAGGGGCGAAGAACGCAAAAGCTCTTTTAGAAGTAAAGGCGATTTCGATGTAAATACTTTCGCAAGAAAATATTTTAACGGAGGCGGACATTACAATGCGGCAGGAGGAAACAGCAAAGAGCCCTTGGAAGAAGTAGCTGCAAAATTTATTACTGCAATGAAAGAAAATAAAGATCAATTAAGTACTTATAAATTTTAAATTAAACCAAATGAACAAAAAAATCAGTTATTTATTACTGGCTGCTGTAGTATTATTCACAGCTTGTAAAGGAAAATACAAACACGCAGAAGGTGGTCTGGAATATAAAATTATCAGTAAAGAAACAGGTTCAAAAGCAATGCCGGGAAATTTTCTGGAATTGAATATCCTTGCTGTTTACAATGATAGTACGTTGTATAGTACAGTAGATAATGGGATGCCGCAATACGCTCCATATAATCCTGAACAGTTTCCTCCTGCATTTAGAAAAATATTCGGTAAAGTTTATGTGGGCGATAGTATTGTTGTAAGAATATCTACAGATACGCTTATCAGTAAAAATCAAGCGGCTCCTTTTATGAAGAAAGGACAATTTGTTTATCAGTATTTTACCGTAACAAATATCTTTAAAACTGAAGAGCAAAAAGATAGCGCTCAGGCATCGCATCAGGCAATAGCAGAAGCTAAAACGTACCAAAAGACTTTAGGTATAATTACTAAAGGATTGGTTACAAATGCAGATCAATTAAAAGCTGATGATAAAACTTTGTCTGATTACATGGCAGCAAAACATATTACTGCAACAAAAGGAAACTGGGGAACTTACGTTTCTATTACTGAACCGGGAACAGGTGCACCCATCGATAGCTCAGATGTTGCGATGGTTAACTATACAGGTAAAACTTTAGTGGATACTGTTTTTGATTCTAATACAGATCCTAAGTTCAGACACGTTCAGCCTTTTGCGGTTGATATGGGCGCAATGAATGTTATTCCGGGTTGGATAGACGGCTTAAAACAAATGAAAAAAGGTAGTAAAGGAATGTTCTTAATTCCTTCATCTTTGGCATATGGCAAAAATGGCTCTGGTTCAAAGATTGCACCTAATACAAATCTTGTTTTTGATATTGAGGTAGTTGATGTACTAAGTGCACAACAATATCATATGGAACAAAAGTTAAAACAAGAATTACAAAGAGCTCAGCAACAAAGAATAATGGACTCTATGAGAAATGCTCATCCGCAAATGCAAGGGCAACAAGGTGGCCAACATCCTCAATAATAATTATTAGATAAAAAATAAAAAAGATCCCAAAGTTCTTACCGGACTTTGGGATCTTTTTTTATACCAGGGGTTTTATTTATCTTATTAAAGTGATAGTGCCTTTTAATATTTGCTTATACCTTTCGTCATTCACTTTGATCACATAAACATATACACCTGCAGATAGGTTTTGTCCCTGAAAATCTCCGTTCCATGCAGTGTAACCCCGGCACTCAAATACTTTTTGCCCAAAGCGGTTATATATCTGCACCTGCATATTAGGATAGTCTTCACTATTTTGGATATGCCATTTAGGATCTTTTCCGTTAGGATCAAATCCACTTGGAATGTATAACGGCAGGATATTGCAAATATTAATTTTAGTTGGCGTAGATGAAATAGCAGTTGCGGCGCTACAGTTATTCACGTTTGTATAATCAACCGTTACAGTTTTGCTACCCGTGCTGATCAACCATTGAACTGTTACACTACTATCCGAAGAACCACCTCCTGATGTAATAGAATAATCAGTATTTAAAACACCCGTAAAATTCCATACATAATTTGATTCGCCTCCTTGTGTAGCATAAAGAATATCTGTATGATCACAAGCACTTGCTCCGGGTTGCATTGTAAAAGTTGGAATAGCAGGTGTATTAACGATAATTGAATTCGCAGCTGAAAGCCCACCGGTAGTGCAAGTATTACTGTTATCCAAACCTGTTATAGTGATGCTTGTTACCCCTGCTGCATGCAAATTTCCCGCCGGTACTGTAAATGTTCCGGTACCGCCCGAGAAGATCATTGTTGCAGTAGCAGTGGCAATATTTGGTGCGCCAAGCTGGTACGTTACTTTATAAGTATCTGCAGATAATGTTGTAGAATTTACTATTATGGTCGAGTTACTGGTGCCGGCAGCGCAAACCGGTGTCTTTGATACTATAGAAAGACTGCTTGCATCCGGCGATGCACTAACGGCAACAGGTGTAGACGAAGCAGGAGTAGCACCACTTGTACAGCCCGAAGTATAATTAACCTGAACGACTTTACTGCTGGCTGTTAACCAGTTTAATATCACTGAATTATCAGTAGTTGTACCGCCGGATATAATTGTATAATCAATTCCTGCCGTGCCGGGGAATGTCCACAAATAATTTGATTCGCCTGTTTGTGTTGTATACGTAACAGAAGTATTGGAGCAAACGCTTGCTCCCGGTTCTGCTGTGAATGTAGGTGTAGGCGGAATACTTGCTGTTATGATCGCCGAACCTGACATATTATTTGTACAAGCAGCAACACTCGTACCAGTTACAGTATAAGTTCCAATAGTTGTTTGGTTGCCGAAGCTGATAGCAGTACCTGTGCCTGCTACAGGAGTTCCAATAGGGCTAGCACCCATGAATAATTGATAAGTAACTCCGTTGTCAGAATTATTTAAACCAACAGGTAGGCCACTACTAGCCGGGCAATAAGTTCCACCGCCCGTCACAGTATAAGCTGTAGGTGGTGTACATATTGCCAATGCAATAGTTGTTTGCGCAGCTCCTAATGCCGTAATATTTGTTGCAGTAATTGCTGTTCCCGCACCACTCGAAGAAGGGTATGTCCAGGTTGTACCATCATACACTCCCGTTTTTAATGTTGCCACTGTTGCGGTGCCTGTTAAAGCAGTTGTTCCATAATCGAAAATGCCGGTATAATTACCAAACGTTCCACTATTTTTTGTGATATTCCAATACCTGTTTGCGTAATCAGTTTTTGATAATGCGAATGAAGTATAACCGGGCATGGTTGAAAAAGGAGTGCTGGTAGACATAACTACATTGCCAGGCGTAGTTACTGAACTAAAAGTTATTGTAGCCGGTGTATATGTAGCGGCATCCCCAATAGCAAATAAATAAGGTGTTGTAGCCGATATAGCTTCTTGTAAATTACCATTCACCCATCCTGTAGTTTGAGAAGCTCCGGTGATGGCAGCTCCTAAATTCATGTTTACGCGATTAGCGCCTGTTGTAATTAAGCCTTTGGTAAAAGTTAGGTTTTGTAATTCCACGCTTTCATTCAATAATAAATTGCCGCTTGGCTTATCTATAATCAACGTCGTAAAATTCTCTCCGGTCGGACCGGTAATATTACTGGTGTAATTTTGATTACCCGCACTACCATTAAATTCGACTGCGCCTCCGTTTGCCAGGTATGTACCTCCTGTTTTATTCCAGTCTCCTGTTAAAGCAATTACTCCCGAAGAATCATTGATCGTACCTCCACTAATAGTGATACCTCCTGTTACAGCAATATTGGGTCCGCCGCCACTAGCTTTATTCATTTGCCATGACCCTCCATTAAAAATGATACCATTGCCTACTGTAAATGGAGCACTCATATTATCCGTAAAAGCATTCGCACCTGCATTAAAAGTCAGACTTCCTTTAATGATAAAAGGGCCGCCTGCACCAGCAACGACCATATGTATATTACCACCTCCGTTTATGATCATATTTCCACCGACGGTGAAAGAACCTGTTTGTAAAAGATTGGGAGAAAGATAATTCGGATCTACGGGATTGTGGTATGGCGTCCAGTCAACCATGGTTAACTCCGATGTGGTTAAATTACCATTTAAGCCGCGAGGTATCGCTCCATCATTTCCATTGACTAATTGATTTACAATGTAAAAATCGGAACCACTATTAATAAATACGTTATCAGGATAACCCTGTGTTACACCAATAGTAGGCGTTGTGCTAAGATCAGCGTTCCATTCCAGACCTCTGTTATTTGGTCCGTTATATGATAATGTTGATCCTGCGGCATATCTCGGTGAATTAGTTCCGCCAAATCGAAAAGATGTAATGGTTAATGTACCATCGATCAACGGAGAAGAAAGTCCGGATGTTGTGATGGTAGAGTTTGCATTGCTTGTCGTAAGATTATAAAAAGTAGTAGGGCCCGTAAGGGTAGCTCCCTGAACAATAAAATTGCCACCATCGGCGCCACCTGCACCTGTAGTGGCAAGATTACCACTTGTAGTTACAATTACACCACCTGAAGGGACTGTAATAGTTTTTCCGGTAAGTGATAAATTACCTTGTTGTAAGTTTAGGTTTTGAATAGTACTTGTAGCTGCTAATGTAACAACATTGGTCGGTGAAATACCGGTATTATCTATAGTCAGCGATCCTCCTCCGTTTATATTCGTAGGCAGCCCATTACCTGTATTTTGGTTGGCAACACCATCGTATATATAATTGGCAGCAGAAGGAAAAGTACGGCCGCCGGTATTTTCGATATTCCCTGATGCAGTAGCACCACTGGTTATACCGCCAGGGTCACCGATCTTTAAAAAAGCATTGTTACTGTTAGCTAATGAAAAACTGCAGGTCCCAAAAATAAAATTCGTTGTACAATCAAGTGTCCCGTTTACAGTAAAAGATCCTGTGACGGTCATGCTCGAATTCATTGTCAATACCCCACCTGTATTAACGGTAATAGTTGCGCACGCAACAGGAGCTGTTATCTGAATAGGCGAACCATTAACGATGGTAACAATATCACCTGCAGTAGGAACACCAGTCGGAGACCACGAAGCCGAATTACTCCAAAGGCCACCTGCACCTGTAGACAGATAAGTAGTTGCATGAACAACCTGACAAATACTTACTAGTAAAAAACAAAAAAGCAATAAAGCCTTTTTAGGAAAAGTAAAAAGATTCATGTTGGGAAATTAATCGTTTAAACTGAAGATATTTATGTGTTAGAATTTATTCAAAAATAATCATTAATAAAAGACATTGCCGTATTCAATAAACAATTTTACTGCTTCCCTCGCTTCTTTAACATCGTGTACACGCAGTATTGAAGCACCATTCATTAATGCCATCGTATTTAATACAGTTGTACCGTTTAATGCCTCAGCTGCTGTTATTCCTAATGTTTTGTAAATGGTAGCCTTTCTTGAAAGACCCGCTAAAATGGGTTTTTGCAGCATTGAAAAAGTATTTAATTCTTTTAATAGCTGAAAATTGTGCCTGGTGGTTTTCCCAAATCCAAAACCGGGATCAATGATCAGGTCTGTAATGCCGGCTTCTTTACATTCATTGGTTTTATCGATAAAAAAATCCAGTACTTCTTTTACCACATCACCATACAAAATATCTTTTTGCATGCTATCTGGTGTTCCTTTCATGTGCATGCAGCTATAAGGAATTTTTAATGCAGCAATAGTCGGTATCATATCTTTATCCATTTCTCCTGCACTAATATCATTTACGATCGAAGCCCCTGTGTTTACAGCTTCTTTGGCAACTTTACTGTAATAAGTATCTACAGAAATAATCACCTGCGGAAAATGATGATGGACCGCTTTGATGGCCGGTATTACACGTTTTAATTCTTCATCTGCGGAAATACGTTCACTCCCGGGCCTGGTGCTTTGTCCGCCAATATCCAATATCTCAGCCCCATCTGTAACCATTTTTTCTGCTAACGCGATAATGCTACCAAGCTTAGTATGCTGCCCTCCATCGTAAAACGAGTCTGGCGTTGCATTAATAATGCCCATTACCAGTGGTTTATCGATTATTAACAATTTTCCTTTGCAGTTAAGTGTGTACATCAGTGTAAACGATTAATTTTGAGTTCAACAAAAGTATAAGACATTTACCAAACGATGAGCACAATTCAGCAATACGATTCGGCAGTACAATCCTGTAAAGATATTTTTTTAAAAAAAACAAAAGACTATGGTACTTCCTGGAGAGTGTACAGGATCATATCCATAGCAGATCAAATATACATCAAAGCGAAGCGTATACGTACCATACAAGAACTAGGCGAACAAAAGATCGGCGATGATATCCGCAGTGAATTCAAAGGCATTTTAAACTATGGTATTATTGGGTTGATACAATTAAGCATTGATAACGATGATATGGAAGAATTGTCCGTAACAGCAGTAGAGAAATTGTACAATGAACAAGCCGATATCGCCAAAAAATTAATGCTCGATAAAAACCATGATTATGGCGAAGCATGGAGAGAGATGAGCCAGGAAAGCTTTGCAGATCTTATTCTTGCAAAATTATTACGTATAAAACAAATCATCGCCAATAAAGGACAAACACTCATAAGCGAAGGGATAGATGCTAATTTTTATGATATTATTAATTATGCAGCATTTGCTTTAATATTGATCGAAGAAGGGAAACACAAATAATTAAAAATTAAATCCGATAGCTATCGGATCCAAATAACAAAATTCAAATGGAAAATAAGGTAATGAAGATAGTTGTAAATGTTGCAAGGGTTATTGTTGGTGTGCTGTTCATTTTTTCGGGAGTGATAAAAGCTATGGATCCATTAGGACTTACCTATAAAACACAGGAGTTTTTTGAAGCCTGGGGCGATGGCGGCGGAGCGATGGGAGCTGTGATGAATAGTTTGCATGATTTTACATTAGGAATGTCGATCATTATGATCGCATTTGAAGTATTGGCGGGTGTTGCTATATTAATTGGCTGGAGAAAAAACCTGGCGGCATGGGTATTGTTTTACATGACGGTATTCTATACTTTTTTAACGGCATATGCTTTGTTCACAGGCAAGATAAGAGAGTGCGGTTGTTTTGGTACCTGTTTTCCGATAACGGATGTACAAACGTTCATTAAAAACTTAATATTACTGGTATTGGTTATTATTATTTTAGTTGGGATAAAATATATTAACCCGATTTTTCAGTCGATGTCTAATTTTGGTATCATCGCACTAACGTTGATGGCTGTTGTTTTTTTACAATCGTATACGTTAGAGCATTTGCCATTGATCGACTGCCTGCCTTACAAAAAAGGAAACAATTTATTAGAGCTTCGTAAAATGCCTGCTGACGCAACGTTTGATAAGTTCGCGTATTCATTCGTATATAAAAAAGGAAACGAAACAAAAGAATTTACGACAGCTAATTTACCCGATTCAACCTGGCAATTTGTAGAACAAAAAAAGGTGCTGGTAGAAAAGGGGAACGGTAAACAACCTGCTATCAACGATTTTTCTTTAACGGATGCGAACGGAAATGATTCTACAGATGCTATCTTATCTCAAAAAGGAAAATATTATCCATCGTTTTTTTTAT